>JGI24806J26614_1000674_pt1 | contig 11185 bp, 6 predicted proteins | sample Kansoi200umMDA_FD_26614 | JGI IMG/M metagenome (IMG submission 26614)
AATATTGATAGGTTGAATTATCATAAACATTAAAGCCCATCATCACGGGTTTATTATAACCAATAGCTGTCTTTACATCCGCTACGGGATCGGTGGAGTTGATCACAAAATAACCGTGAGTGGTTGTTCCACTGCTTCCGGTTGTACCGCTTTGTACACCAATCTTAAAATTAACACCGTTAGAAATAGCCGCGGTTGTTGGCGGCGTGGTGTATTGTGTAGAAGAATGTGAACCGGTTGAAGGATAGAGATAGAGATTTTCATTGCAGACACCGGCAAAAGTATAGCTGGTATTATTAATGGTTAATGTGAGCGGTTTACCAGTGCCACGGTTATTGCTTAATCCCTGGAAAGTTTGAGGTATCGCCACCATGTAAGCGCCTCCATCGGCGGTGATCGGCTGTTTCATGATCACGCAGCGTTCTACATAATAAATATACAATGGACTCAATGCCAGTGACGGACCAAAGAGAGAAGAATTTACAAGTTGCGTTGTTGACGCTTTTGTTAAACCGGTACTTACCATCAACCCGGTATACGTCGTAGTATTTGTTTTATAATAATTGAGAATCTCGTTTGTCTCGGCGCCACAGAAAGCGGTGCAGGAGCCTATTTGTCCCTGGTTTCTTATTGTCGGAGATGCCAGCAAATAACTCGAAGGCAGTGTCTTTACGGGCAGACCGGATGTTCTTGCATTTTCTAAAACAAGGTCTTTCGAAAATTCAGGAACGAATGACCATTGCGCCGGTTGCATGGGAAGTACCCCATAAGTATGAAGTGCGGGTGTTGGATCGATTCCAGGTAAGTTTTCAGAATTGTTTTTGGAACAGCCAAATAGAATGATAGCTAACGAGACAGCCAGCGTTGGTTTTGTCAGGCGTTTCATGGGGTATTTGTTAGGATTTAAAAATAAATAAAACCAAAATAAAAATCAATGGAAAGATTTACATAATTATGGTTTTTATGAAAAGTTGCTGTAGGTATCCAGGACTTTGATTGCCACAGAGGCACTGAGAGCATAGAGGTGCACAGAGAATTATTGACGGAAAAGCTCACCTTATTATAGCCACTATTTCTTTGCCTCGGCAAGTACCTCTTTATTTAGCCGGGTGTATTCTGCATTCGGTTCGGCCATTGCTTGTTTTAGTCCCTGGTTAGCAGATTCAATAGCACCGGCTTTGTCTCCCATCTTCAATTGAATTCTTGCCTTCCAGTATTTTATGTTGTAGGCATCCGGGCTATTTTTATCAACTTCATTGATCCATGACAGTGCTTTATTCATGTCTTTATCATGGTTGTAATAATAGATTGCTGCGAAATAATAAGGCTTCTTATCGCCTTTCATTAATTCGTCGATGTTCGCCATCACACGTGCATCCACATCCGTTTCGAGGTGGAGAGATACGACTGTATTTTCCCACAATAACTGGAGATCACAGTGATCGACAAATGCATTGGCAAACTGAATGGTAAAGGTTTCCATCTTTTTGTCGTTCTTTCCGGGCTTCACCTTAAATCTCAGCACATCTTTGGTCGAATCATATGAATAGGCACCCCACTGTTGCGCAGTTTGATTGAGGATAACTGTCCATTCATTTGGTCCGGGGATGGTAAACAGCGCATATTCACCCGGGAGCACCTGGTGTTTCTCCATCATAACCGTATCAGTTAATTTGATTTTTGTGGCGGCATTGGCCCCGGTACGCCAAACAATTCCGTATGGCTCCGTTTCACCAAATATCTTTCTTCCTTTCACATTGGGTCTCGAATAAGTAATACTGATCTGACCCAACCCAAAATCCTGTTGAATCATTTGTAGTGTACTTGGCTGCGGGATCTTTAAATTTTGTGCTTGAATGATATTGCAAGTGATTATTAAAGCGAGAAGACAGGCTCCGGTTTTCATGACAAAAATAGTTTTGATTTTTTCTAATGGCTGGCAATAGCTCATTAGTATCGCAAACTGCCTGTAAAAGGAAGCTTTTCGTACTTGACAATAAAAAACCCCGTTCAGAAGAANGGGGTGAATGTTTTCTCAGTTTAATTATTTATAGGTGAGCCTCGATCTTTTTTACAAAATTTCCTTTAGGTTGGGCTCCTACCAGTTTATCAACTACCTGGCCATTCTTAATGAACAGGATGGCAGGAATAGAGGTAATACCATAGTTCATGCTTACCTGCGGGTTATAGTCAACATTTACCTTACCTACGTTTATCTTACCGGCGTATTCTTTAGAGAGATCCTCGATAACCGGTCCAATAGCGCGGCAAGGACCACACCACTCAGCCCAGAAATCAACCACAGTTAATTTATCAGAGGAGAGCACCTCGTTCTGAAAGTTTGAATCATTGAATTCTTTTGCCATATACTAGTTTTAAGTTTTGCTTTTCGGTCTAGAAGGACTGCAAATTTAGTCCCAAATATAATAACACGAAGTTATGACATCAATTTGTGATTAACTTGTCACAAACATGACTGAAATCATCAATGTTCTGCTAATCTGTCCATTTATAGAATTTCTTAACATTTGTCAACATAAGAGGTTCATTCTCTGTGTTTCTCCGTGATCTCTGTATCTCTGTGATTGTCATCCTGATCTTGTCGAAGGATCACCACGGAGACACGGAAAAATGCAGAGGATAAAACCGAATAGCTAAATCGTTGTAACCTGCACTTCAAATTCCGGTTTATTTTCAAGGAACTCGGTCATCTCATCATTCATTTCAAAGCCATTGTCCATCGTAAGTAGACTTATTCTCAGGTTACTCTTTGGCTCGCTGAATGTAAACTTCAGCGTGGCTTTGCCGGGATGATCCTTTACATTTTTCTCAATAAAACTCACGACATCATTCGTAACATCTTTCGGATGCACTTCAATATGTACTTGTTTTGTCAGGTTTCTTTTTAACGTTTCTGCCATCGACACGGACATGATCTTAAATTCAAATTCAGGGCGATTAAATCGTTGCCTGAAGAAACCTGTTATAAAAACTGTACTGCCTTGCAGCAAAAAAGGTGAGAATTTTGCAAAATCATCGCTCCACAAAACAATATCTGTTTTGCCTGAGTAATCTTCGATCACAAAATTGCCATACTTGTTTCCTTGTCTTGAAATTTTATGTTGCGCGTCCGTTACCAGCCCAAGTAGACGCAATTGACGGCCCGGGTTGGCCTGTTTTGAAATGACCTCTTTAAATTCATTGAAATCGGCAATAGTAGTGATGCCGTAATGTTTCATTTCAAATTTGTGATGATCCAATGGATGGCCACTTAAAAACATACCCGTAATTTCTTTTTCATGATTCAATTGTACAACCAATGGCCAGGTCAAGCATTCGGGTAAGCGTGGCGGGGGNATTTCCATAGTGATAGGGAGATCCCCAAACAATGTATTGGTGGCTGTTGCATTCTGCGTCTGGATCACTTGCCCGTATTTTATGATACGCTCAAGACCACTGATCGTTTCTTCAGGGGGTACATAAAAATATTGAGCGCGATGATGCTCAGGAAAACAATCAAATCCACCGGCATAAGCAAGACTCTCCAGCGTTTTTTTATTGACTGTTCGCTGATTGATGCGCTTGATGAAATCAAAAATATTTTTAAAAGCACCATTCTTTTTTCTTTCATAGATGATACTTTCGACCGCCGCCTCACCAACTCCTTTTAATCCACCGAGGCCAAAACGAATTTCACCAGCCGTATTTACCGCAAAACCCTTTAGCGATTCATTGATATCAGGACCCAATACTTTTATGCCCATGCGTTTGCACTCCTCCATAAAGAACGTGATCTTGTCAATGCTGCCTGCATGATTTAACACGGCCGCCATGTATTCGGCAGGGTAGTGGGATTTTAAATAAGCCGTTTGATGAGCAACGTAGGCATAACAGGTGGAGTGTGATTTGTTGAATGCATATTGAGCAAATGCTTCCCAATCTGTCCAGATCTTCTCCAGTCTTTCCTTCGGATATAAATTTTTTGTGGCGCCTTCGATAAAACTGTCCTTCATCTTATCCAGTGTCTTCCGGTCTTTCTTTCCCATTGCTTTGCGAAGCACATCGGCTTGTCCTTTTGTAAAGCCTGCGAGCTGCTGACTCAACAACATCACCTGTTCCTGGTAAACAGTAATCCCATAAGTATCTTTCAGAGTTTCCTCCATCTCAGGCAAATCGTATGTGATGCTTTCACGCCCATGCTTGCGATCAATGTAGTTGGGAATGTAAGCCATCGGGCCAGGACGATACAAAGCGTTCATCGCGATCAGATCATTAAACGAGTCCGGTCTCAATTCGCGCAAATATTTTTGCATGCCGGGGCTTTCAAATTGAAATGTTCCGATCGTATCACCGCGCTGATATAACTGAAAAGTTTTTTCATCATCAAGAGGAAGAGCGTCGAGGTCGATCTCCACTCCGTGATTTTCTTTTATGAGTTCTAATGCATCGCGAAGAATGGTGAGAGTTTTCAATCCCAAAAAGTCCATCTTTAACACGCCTGCATCTTCGATGGTACTTCCTTCAATTTGCGTTATCCAGAGATCGGAATCTTTGGCGGTAGCCACGGGAATTAACTCAGTGAGATCTTTAGGTGCGATGATAATTCCTGCTGCATGAATACCCGTGTTGCGAACGGAGCCCTCCAGACGTTCCGCCTCATGGAGCACTGTGGCTTCCATAGTTTTTCCATTGTAGATCTCACGAAGCTTTTTTACGTTTTCAAGATCATCTGAGCCAAGTCCTTCTTTTTCGATCAATGATTTTTCTCCATCTTTCGGAGAAATAGGCGCCTGTAATAACCTCCTCAATTCAATACCTGGCCGTTCAGGAACAAGCTTTGCCAGTGCATTCGATTCAGGTAATGGAAGATCCATTACCCTTGCCACGTCTTTGATGCTCATCTTCGCCGCCATGGTGCCATAGGTAATGATTTGGGCTACCTGATTCTTTCCGTATTTTTCAATAACGTAATCAATTACTTTTTGCCGGCCCACATCATCAAAATCAGTATCAATATCAGGCATTGTTTTACGGTCGGGGTTCAGAAACCTTTCAAAAAGAAGATTATACTTTATCGGGTCGATGTTGGTAATGCCTATACAGTACGCGACAACGGAACCTGCCGCAGAACCACGACCAGGACCAACAAATACACCGAGATCACGCCCGGCTTTAATAAAATCACTTACGATCAAAAAATAACCGGCGAAGCCCATGGTCTTGATGGTGAACAATTCAAAATCGATCCGCTCCCGCAACTCTTCGGTTATTTCGCTATATCTTTTCTTCGCCCCTTCATAGGTAATGTGCTTCAGGTATTCCCATTGATTTAAATTATCGTTTTCATGGACCTGGAATTCTTTCGGGATCGGGAAAGCTGGAAGCAGAATATCTCTTTTCAGATTCAATACTTCAACTTTATCAATGATCTCGTTGGTATTGTCGATCGCTTCGGGTAGATCATCAAAATTTTTTGTCATCTCCGCTGTGTTCTTGAAATAGAACTGGTCATTGGGAAATGCGAAGCGTTTGTTCTTTATATGCACATCGTCATCGGTGAATTCTCTCAGCGCGGGAGTCGATAATTTTTCCCCGGTATTGATGCAAAGCAGAATATCATGGGCATTAAAATCGGTTTGATCAACATAGTGCGAATCGTTGCTGGCGATGATCTTCACTCCATATTTCAGGGCAAACTTCACCAACACTTCATTTACCTTATTCTGTTCAGCTAAACCATGACGCTGTAGTTCCACATAATAATCCTCACCAAACAGATCGAACCACCATTTGAACTCCTTTTCAGCTTCTGCTTCACTCTTTTTTAAAATGGCCTGGGGCACTAATGCGCCAAGACAACAGGTTGTTGCGATCAGCCCTTCGTGATATTTTAGGATAAGGTCTTTATCAATTCGCGGATACTTGCTGTACATTCCTTCGATAAACCCGATTGAAGTAAGCTTTACAAGATTGCGATAGCCTTTTTCATTTTTTGCCAGCAAGATCTGGTGATGACGAGGATCTCTTTCGTCCTTCGAAAATGTTTTACGAAGGTGGTCTGTGGTAATATAAAATTCACAACCGACGATCGGTTTTACCTTCAGGTTCCCATTTTCGTCTTTGTGCTTATACGCCTCTGCCACAAATTCAAAAACACCAAACATATTTCCGTGATCACTGATCGCAACAGCCGGCATGCCATCGGCGATCGCCTTTTTATAAAGTGCCTGGATCGAAGCTGCTCCGTCTAAAAGAGAAAATTGTGTATGTACGTGTAAGTGAGAAAATTTCATAAGTTAACCTGCGATGATGCAGAAGTGCAAATGTGCTAATAAAGTCAATTCAGAAAACGGTGGTTAATAACTTTTCCTAAAGGTCAGAATATTTATAGCTCCATTGGTATAGGTGCAAACCCAGGCTTCCAGCTTATCGTTGTCTTCAAAGATATCCACACCGACCGGTTTCCCTTTACATTCGATGGAATATAGCTTTTTAAACCCATTCTTATTTATCTTAAAAACGTCCACCATGTTCCCATTATAACAGGTAACAAATAAAAATTGTTTGTTCTTTGACAAAACAATGGTTCGTGGTTGTGTATGAGTTGGCGCGGTGAATAAAGTTTTTCCCGTTTCGGCGTTGATACATGCAATTTGCGCCAGCTTGTTGTACGATACAAACAGTCTTCCGCTGGTATCCATGACGATGTGACGCGGATTGGAGGCCACTTGCAGATCGTCTTCTTTTTGCCAAACCCAATTGTTCAGTACTGTGATGCTCGCGCCTCCCATGATCGCCACATACGATTTACTGTTTTTATCATCTACAGCGATGCCGCGGGGGATGGAGGATACGGGGATCGTATTCATAACCTTTGCATAAGGGTATTGATCGGGATGCAGCTCAAGAACGCTAATGGTATAAGAATGCCAGTTACTCACCAGCAAATTTTTGTCATCGGCAGTTTTGGTGATCACCTTTGGTGTTTTCCCCGTTTTTATTAATGGCGCATCAAAAGAGTCTTTTTGCGATGAAGCAGGGTAGGTAAGAGTAATATGTTTCGTTGAGATTGAATCCGGTGTTTTAGGATAGGATCGAAATGAATCAACCATGATCGGAATGACTCCACCGGCATTGTGAAGCGAAACCCAGAGAATTTTATCATTATTGGAAAAACACGCCTCCACGGGTTTCTCCTCGTATGATGCTATTGCCGTATCGCCCTCGTAATCCCAGCCCATTCCCTTTGTCGGTCTGAATTTGAATTCCCTGAGGATCTTTCGCGTCGATTGATCAAATTCGTATACGCTCATGCCTTCAAGATTCATGGCGTATAATTTTGTACCCCTTGTGTTGAACAACACCGACTTTGTACCGGGCGCTGAATTCAAAGCTTCTTTTTTTTCGAAAATTATATTGGAATATTGCGGTTCGCCATTATCGGCAGGCATGTCTTTGTTGGAAATAACCAGTTCAGCTAATTCTTTTTGCGCGAAGGAATCTTTTTTTTCGGTTATGTTATCAGAAGTAATCCTGCTTTCGGGATAGTGGCATCCGAATAAAAAGATCAGGAATGTTATTGAGAATAGTTTCCGCATGCGGCAAGGCAATGTTAAAAAAAATAAAACTCACCGTACAATTTAAATCTGCTCTCTCTTATAAGTAGTTAGATTCCAGTTTTTTTCGATTAATCGTAATATTACTAAGTGTAATAATCCAGAATAATTTGCGTTTAAAATTTACGGGTTAGGAAAACAGTTATACATTTGCAATTCCGCTCGGGACGGGCTTTCCAGGGCGTACATTTAAACGGGCACCAGGTATGTTAAAAACGATTTTAGCTGCATTTGCATTCACTATTTTTTTAGTGAGCTGTACCAGCCTTAAACCATTATCAAATACAAATAGCAAACCAACTCCTCCTCAAACTGGTTCGGATAACAAGAAAGAAGTAAAATTCCTTGAGATTTCTTCCTCAGATGATGCAAGTTTGGAAGCCAAAGAAGTAAAAAAGGAAGTGCATTCATCGGGAGCCCAATCTGTAAAATCCGGCGATATTATTTCCCGCGATTACAAACCGGTCGAAATTGAAAAAGCTTCTGCTCTTCAAATAAAATATGCTTTGTTGTTGAATACTGAAGTAGAGCAGATCCAGAATCTTGCACTTTATCAGAATATTGACGACTGGTATGGCACCCGCTATAAATTGGGTGGTACTACAAAAAACGGGATCGATTGTTCTGCTTTCGTTCAAACTATTTTTCTTTCCGCATTTGCAGTCACTCTTCCACGCATGGCAAAGGACCAATATAAAGTAACACACCGTATTTCAAGGACAGAACTCAGAGAAGGTGATCTTTTATTTTTTAATACACGTGGCGGTGTTTCTCATGTGGGTATTTATCTTAGGAACAATAAGTTTGTTCATGCGTCTGTTTCCGGTGTTATGATCAGCGATATGTTTGACCCTTATTATGTAAGACATTTTATCGCTGCAGGCAGGGTAACAAGCCTTAATAATAACTCATCGGTCTCGCTCAAACCCTGAACCCAAATCTTTTTTTAACTGAATTCCAGACAGGGATGATATCAGGTGAGAGCCTGAGATAAAAAGCACCTGCACCATAAAGAATGCAAAAAACAATGCTTCTTAAAAATAGTCCCGGCAATCCATGCATATTCCGGAATAAGAGGTAACAGATGCCAAAACAAGAACCCGCAAGTAAAAGGGTATACAATGATTGCAGGGTGAAGGGAAACAAGTTGAATCTTTTCCAGAGAAAAATGATGCGGATAAAATTATAGATCGAAATGGAGATGAGACCAGCGGTTGCTGTACCGACGATATCATACTGTTTGGTAAATATATAGTTCAGTGGCAGCATGATGAATAAAAGGACGATCCCGCTGATGACTTCAAAACGCCAGTAGGTGGAAGTCCCGATGATCTGTGAGTTAACACCGGTGCCCATGTCCACGATCTTTGCGGCTCCCAATAAAAGAAAAACGTAAAACCCATTGAGATAACTTTCCTTCAAATGAAATGTATTTACAGCATCGATGAAGTTTAATACGATAAGAACATAGAATCCACAGGAGAAGACCAATTGATTGATCGATGAGCGCTGATATATTTTTTGAATGGTTCCCATCTGCTTATCCTTCCACGCTTTTGACAGGTGGGCGATGGAGGCAGAAATGATCCCCCTTTGGGGTGCCTGTATAATGTTGGCAATATTTTGGGCCAGGGAATACACGGCTAATTTGGCCAGGGCATCTTTTAACACAGCACCGATAACAAGGGAATCGAAAACAAGTGAAATAGTGAATATGAGTTGGCCCACGTAGAGGAATGAGCACAATCTCAATATACTTTTAAAAAATCTCCTGGTGACCTTACTTGCGTGGAATGTAAAATGAATTTTTTTTGTGAAGACGAGGTACAAAAAAAGTATCAACGCAATGGCTGGGTATGTAAACGCAAACAATTTTATAAAAAGATCATAGTCACGAATAACGCCGGACAGGAAGAGTAAAATGATAATGGTGGTAAACAGGCGCCATTGAACCTCGCGAAGGAAATTGGTCAGAACCGATTTATGAAATTGCCAGGCAAAGGCTTCCAGCACTGTGTAGATCATCAACCCGTAGCCTAGAATAAAGATCCAATTATAATAGATGACGATCTCGGGAGAATGCCCGGCGTATTTCCGGACAACAAAATCTTTAAAGATAATTCCCACAACTACCACCAGTAAATAGCCGATGCTGCTCACGACCAGCGCCCAGGTGATCATGTCATTCTTTTTAGGGGACAGGTGATCTTTATAATACGGGAAAAATTTGTAGATATAAGAAGGCATGGCCAGGCTGGCGAATGCCATCATGGTAGTGCCTATGGCAATAAAAGCATTGTAAAGACCAAATTGCGGATCGGAAAACAATCCTTGTTTTGTAAACAGGTAAATATTCAACAAACCGACGGCAAAGCCAATATAGATCACAAGGGAAGAAATGATACTTTGCCGGCGAATATTACTCATGCTTCAATTTGCTTATCCCGGGAGGTCGGGGGAGGGTTGTGCAAATATGTCCCGATAATTCGGGAAGCGCATGAAATTGTTGATAAGGTTTTGCACATTATATGCTTACTATATCTTTTTTACGGTAATGTAAAAATTATTATCAATCTTGAAGTCATCCTTCATGGCTGCCGTTATTGGAGTTTCTTTCCACTCAGTGCCTGGATTGATCCATTGATCAGAGTTAGCGAGTTTGACAGGCATGTTGAAACCATTAATGCAATTTGCCCAATGATACGAAAGTTTATCTCCCTGGATCTTATACTCCAATGTCGGGATCTGTGTAGTTCTTAGATACTGATCAAACAATTTTGAAAGATCCTTTCCTGATTTATTGATGATATAATTTTCTACGTCTTTTGAGTCAACTGTTTTATGATAGAAGGTTTCATTTAAACCTCTTAGTATATTTCTGAATACAGAGTCATTGTTAATGACCTGCCGAACCATGTGCATGATATTGTTTCCTTTATTATACATGTCCCCACTTCCTTCCTGGTTGACTCCATAAGGCCCGATGATCGGTTTATCATTTCTTATAGTTCTGCGTAACCCCTGTGTATAAGCATTAGCAGCGTCCTTCCCCGATTTGCATTGGACAAAAAGAGTTTCGGAATAATCTGTAATGCCTTCGTGTATCCACATATCGGCGATGTCATTAGTTGTAATGTTATTGGCAAACCACTCATGCCCGCTTTCATGAACAATAATATAGTCCCAATTATTACCCCAGCCGCTTCCGGACAAGTCTCTTCCTAAGTATCCGTTCATAAATTTATTTCCGTATGCTACAGCGCTTTGATGCTCCATTCCCAAATGAGGAGTTTCTACCAGCTTATATCCATCTTCGTAAAAAGGGTAGGGTCCCATCCAGAATTCAAAACATTTCAGCATATCGTCAACCTGTGTAAATTGCTTTTTTGCTTTTTCCAGGTCATAATCCAATACCCAATAGTCACAATCCAGTTTTCCCTTTTCTCCATTATAATCTTCATGCCAGGTCACGTATTTCCCGATGTAAGGGATGATATTATAATTATTGATCGGATCTTTCACTTCCCAGGTCCATGTCACAGTTCCATCGTTTGATTTTTTCTCTTTCA
>JGI24806J26614_1000675_pt1 | contig 11180 bp, 7 predicted proteins | sample Kansoi200umMDA_FD_26614 | JGI IMG/M metagenome (IMG submission 26614)
ACGGCGCGCACGGGGTGACGCGCCCTACCCTCATGCGTTGAGTTCAACCAGTTTTGTAATCCATCTCACCGTCTGGTGTGCCAGCCAAGTGAGCCGGGATGAATGGACCCGAATCAACCGATGAGAACGATTTTATTTTTGCTCGGATTTTTTGGGCTGATGACGGGAACGTTCTTTGGCTCGGCGGGCCGCTGGAACCTGCCGCTGGCCTGGGTTTGCCTGGGTGTTTACGCAGGAGTTATGGTTCTGGCTCAATTGTTCATGGATCCGGAGTTGCGCCGGGAACGGATGAAACCGGCACCCGGTGGCATCGATCGGCAGATTCGTTGGGCCATGCTCCCGTTTATTCTTGGCTGTNGGGTGGCGGCGGGACTGGACATTCGATGGCACGGTTCTGAGATTATTCCACAGGGCTGGCGAGTTCTTGGTCTGGCGGGTTTGACCGCCTCGCTGGGTTTGACTTTGTGGGCGTTAACGGAGAATCGGTTTTTCTCGCCGGTGGTCCGGGTTCAAACGGAACGCGGCCACCATTTGATTACCACTGGGCCGTATCAGTTCATTCGCCATCCGGGCTATCTGGGAAGCGCCGGCAGCGCCCTCTGCGGCGCGATCGCTCTGGGTTCCTGGTGGGCGTTGCTGCCAGCCGCGGGCGCGGTGGGAGTCATTGTTCGCCGCACGATTCTGGAGGACCGATTTCTGCACCGGGAGTTGGCGGGCTACGGCGAATACGCGCGCGATGTACGCTATCGCTTGTTGCCCCTTATTTGGTGAAACCATCGAAGCACGGATTCGCTACCTGTTACGCGTGCTCGAAGGTTGAGGTAGCATTGATGGCTGCGAATCTTTTTTGCAACTGCCTCACCGATTTTTCCGTAGCATGAAGTGATGGCCGATGCGTTCACTCTAAAAGGCACCATGACTGAAAAGGGACAATGCGCCCAATGCGGCGTGACGCTGCCCGCGGATATCGCCGTGGCCATCTGTCCTCAGTGCGAACTTCGCGGCGCGTTGAATCTTTTTGCGGAGCCTAGCCAAATCCCGTCCAGCCCCGGTATCGCTGCCGGCGAACCTTTAGCTTTGTCCGGCGCCGTCCAGCCAATACTCGGTCAGGACGCGGGTGTGTTTTGCCAGAGGCGTTTCGGCGATTACGAATTACTGGAAGAAATCGCGCGCGGCGGGATGGGCGTTGTCTATCGCGCGCGGCAGGTGAGCCTGGGCCGCATCGTTGCCGTGAAGATGCTCCTGGCTGGCCGGACCGGGACAAAGGATTTCGTCCAGCGTTTTCGGACCGAGTCCGCCGCTGCCGCCAGCCTGCAACATCCGAATATCGTCGCCATTCACGAGGTCGGCTTTGCCGAGGGGCAGCATTTCTTCGCGATGGATTTCGTCGAGGGCCTGACGCTCGGTCAGCTCGTCGCCAAAGGTCCGCTGCCCTCGCGGCAGGCGGCCACGTATCTCAAGACCGTTGCCGAGGCGATCCATTTTGCCCACGAGCGGAACGTGCTTCATCGCGATCTCAAGCCGTCAAACGTGTTGATTGACTCCGCCACTGATCAGCCGCGCGTGGCGGACTTCGGACTGGCCAAGCGCCTGGAATCCGAAACCGAACTGACGCTGAGCGGCCAGGTGCTCGGCTCGCCGAATTATATGTCGCCCGAACAGGCGGTGGCCAAACGTGGCACGGTGGGCAAACGCAGCGATGTCTATTCGATCGGGGCGATCCTTTATCATCTTCTGACGGGCCGTGCGCCGTTCCAAGGCGAAACCCTGACGGACGTGCTGCACCAGGTGGTGAATGACGACCCGCTCGCGCCGCGCGTGCTCACGCCCCGTATCCCGCACGACCTCGAAACGATCTGCCTCAAGTGTCTGGAGAAACAACCGGCGCGCCGTTATCAAACGGCGCAGGAACTCGCGGATGAACTCGGGCGCTTCCTGCGCGACGAACCGATCAAGGCGCGGCCCATCACCCGCTTCGAGCAAGGCTGGCGTTGGTGCCGGCGCAATCCAGCCTTGGCGAGTCTCGGTGCCGCCTTGGTCCTGGTCTTCACCCTTGGTTTCAGCGGCACCCTGTGGCAGTGGCGGCAGGCGATCAACGAGCGCCAGCGCGCCGATCAAAATCTTTACGACTCCGACATGAAGTTGGCGCAGGTCGCATGGGACGAGGGCGACCTTGGCCAAACCCTCACCCGCCTGCAAGCGCATATACCCCCCACTGGCGAAACAGATCGGCGTAGCTTCGAGTGGTTTTATTTCTGGAACCTTTGCCGAGGCGACCAACGGATGACCCTAACCAACCACAGCCAGGCCGTGACCTCCATGGCGCTCTCGCCCGATGGCAAGCGCCTGGCCACCGGCTCGGCGGGAGACGGCGACCCAGTGCAGATTTGGGACAGCGCCACTGGAAAAATCTTGATGACACTGCCTAAACAAAATGTGATCTCGCTGGCGTTCTCTCCGGACGGTCGGATGCTGGGCGTGGGAGGCCGTGACAAAGTGGTGGTGTGGAATCTGGAAACCGAGCACGCTGTCTTCAAGCACGAAGAAGCTTTGGGCCGATTTCGCATCGCCTTTCCGCCGAAGGGAACTCTCCTGGTGATTGGCAAAGGCGGTGGAGCCTTGTACAATCCTGAAAATGATGGCGGCATCGCTGCAGTTTGGGATTATGTCGCCGATGAACGAAAACAAGTTTTTCCCGAGTCTGGCGGTTGCATTGCCCTTTCACTTCGCGGAGACCGGCTAGCCACGGGAAATACGAATCAGACCATAAAAATCTGGGACCTCGCCAGTGGGCAATTTGTCCGGAGGTTAAATACTGGCTGGGTTATTGCCATGGCATTGTCACCGGATGGCCAGACCCTGGCGACGAGTTATTGGGGTCCCGAGGTGAGACTCTGGGATGTCACGTCGGGCGTGCAGATCGGCTCCCTCACCAACAATCAACACAAAGTTTGGAGTCTGGCATTTTCGTCCGATGGCAGGCTCCTGGCTGCGGGCGGTGCCGATCAAATGGTTCGCCTCTGGGATGTGGCGACGCGCAAGCAAACCGAGCAACTCCAAGGTCACGGCGGCGAAGTCATGAGTGTCGCCTTTTCTGCCGATGGCCAGACGCTGGCCAGCGGGAGCAAAGACAAAAAGGCGATGCTTTGGAGCGTTCATCCCAACCGAGCCGTGACCATGATCACGAACGTCTTTTCACGCCCCATCTTCTCTCCTGATGGCCGGTTGGTCGCCGCAGGCATCGGCCAGAACAACGTGGCCGCCTGGGATGTGGCCACCTTCCAGATGAAGAAAGTGTTCACCAGCGCCTACGACGCGGTGGCGTTTTCAGCCGATGGCAGCGCTCTGGTGACTCGGGGCACGAACTATTTTCTGAAGACGTTCGATGTGGCCACACAGTCCCCGCGGGAACCCATTTCGCGTGGGCCGGTGGCAGACACCCATGAAATGGCTGCCTTGTCGCCGGATGGCCAGATACTGGCGACTGGCACGGACAATGGAACGCTCACTTTTTCCGACACGAAGACCGGTGTCGTGATGACAACGGTTCCGCACGTTTACGCCGGCTTTTTAAGGCTAGCATTTTCTCCGAATGGAAGACTGCTGGCCACGGTCGGTACAGATGCTGAGGGCGAATTGGGGCCTCCGTCAGCGAAGATATGGGATACCGTAACCTACAAAAGGGTGGCGGCATCTCCCGGCCACACCGATTTGGTCCTGTCAATCGCCTTTTCTCCTGACGGCGCAACCCTGGCGACGTGCGGCGTGGATAACTCGATCAGATTTTGGGACACAACCACCTGGAAGGAAATTCCTCCGGCTCTCGGGCACAAGGAATACGTGATCTCGCTGGCTTTTTCTCCGAACGGAAAAACGCTGGCCTCATCCTCCTTCGATGGCGCGATGAAACTCTGGAACGTTGCCACCCGCCGGGAGGTGGCAACACTGAAGCTCGGCGTGTACGGGTTTTGGATCACCTTTTCCCCCGACGGCCAAACGTTGGCCGCGGGCGATGGTTGGGGCTCGCTCCGCCTGTGGCGGGCGCCGGTCCTCGATCAGAAGCAAACCCTGCCGCGGGACGATTGACGCACGCGGCGTCGTTTTTTCAAAACGCAACAAATCACCCTGACAGGGAGCGTAAGATCCATGTCCACATCCGGGATGTGCTCTGCGCGCGCCGGGCGGGCCGAAACCGAGAAGAATTTGCTGACTGATGAACAGCCGGCAATTCAGGCGCGAACCGCCTGAGAGCAGACAAAAACAAAAACAAACAACGATCGGAAAACTTATGAAAATAAACCGAAATTACATGAAAGTCAGCCTCGTGCTAACGGCGTTGGCTCTACTACCCCTCGCCTATCCGGCGATGGCTGGCGACGAAGTCCCATTCAAAGGCAAAGAGGCCGGGGCAATCATCAGTGATGTGTTGCCCTTTGCGTTCCCGTTTGCATTCGATCGAATGACTGCAACGGGAGAGGCAACTCACATTGGACATTACACCCTGACCGGTGACTTTGTGGCCAACGTGATCTTCGGAACGGCGGTGGCAACCTTCATGATTACCGCGGCCAATGGAGACATGCTGTTCCTCGATGCGGAGGGATTTGTCCTTCAAACGGATCTTACCAAAGTGGTCTGGAATTTCACGGTCTCGGGTGGCACCGGCCGCTTTGAAGAGGCGACAGGAAGTTTCACCGCTCACCTTCAACTTGCCGCCGCCGTGGGCTCTCTATCCCCTAATCCTTATGTAGCCGAGATCGAGGGGACCTTCTCCACTCCCGGCGCGAACAAGAAATAACGCTTCGCTAAACCGGAAATTCGCACCAAGTTCCTTCGGTCACAGTCTGACCGAGGAACCTGGATTCCACTTCTAACAAGGAACCGCTACCAATGCTCTGAAATCTTCATATCCACTCGGGGCGCAATTTAGAAAAAGGACATGAATAGACAAATACAATGCAACCTCGCCGCCGCGATCATTTACTTGGGAGCAAAAGAATGCTGCTGGGTAACTGCCCTGGCAGTCAGTCTAGGTATCGCCGTCCGCGTTCAGGCTGTGAGCACCATTCAATTCACCGCGTCCAGCTACACTTTGCCGAAAGCGCCGGCACCGCTACTCTCACCGTCCAGCGCACCAGTGATATCACCACGGAAGTGGGTGTGGACTACGTCAGTGCCGACGGGACGGCGACCAATGGATTAAAATATACGGCGGCCTCCGGCAGGCTGGCCTTCGGGGCCAGCGAAACGAACAAGACCATCATGGTGCCGATTCTGAACGAAGGCTTCGTCGAAGGCACTAAAACCTTCAAGGTTTTCTTGAGCAATCCCACAGTCGGGGCGGTGTTGGGCGCACGCACGAATGCTACCGTGTCCATCACAGATAACGACTTCGGAATCCAGTTTCAGTTCGCCGCCTACTCTCCTGGCGAAGACACGAACGCGGTAATGATCGGCGTAGTTCGCGGCAACGATGGAATACTTCCCGTCACAGTGGACCTCTTCACTACGGACCTTCTGCTAAGAGCGGTCTCGATTACATCGGCGCCACCAACACTCTGTCGTTTGCTCCCCAGCAATGCCCGTCACGACCAACGGCCAGAGAGCGATTCGATGCGTGTATCTGACCAATGGGGCTGGCCCTGGCGGGTTTCACCTTCACCAAGAGTTCCTACTTGAGGGCTTCGTCGTCGTCCTCGAAACCCCAGTAAAATCAAGCCAAGCCAAGAGGACGACGCCGACGACGAAGCACGAGGAAGTTCATCTTGGGCGTGTAATGATCGGCCGGGCGGTGCTACCTTCGCACCATGATATCCGAGCCTCAGGGCGACACACTCCCGGTCCGCCCGCCCGCGCTGTTTGCCACGACGCATTGGAGCGTGGTGCTATTGGCTGGCCGCGACCAAAATGAACCCGCTCAAGCGGCTCTGGTCACTTTGTGCGAGACCTACCGGCCACCGATTCTTTCCTTTGCGCGCAGCTTGGGCTTTCCGCACGCGGATGCCGAGGACCGGACGCAAGGTTTCTTCCTTCATTTCTTGAAGAACAATTTGGCGGGAAAGATCGAGCGCAGGACAAGCGTTAAGTTTCGCACCTTCCTCTTGCGTTGCTTCAAAAACTTTCTGGCCGATGAACATGCTCGCAGGGCGGCTAAAAAGCGCGGTGGCGATCAACCGATGTTTTCCCTGGACGAACCGGCCGGCGAAGGCCAAGTCCAGTGGGAACCCGCGGATGAAATGAGCGCGGAGAAAATCTACGAGCGCGATTGGGCAACCAAGGTGGCGCCACCTCCCGGACACAGCGACGTGGTGTTAGATGTCGCCTTTACTCCTGACGGCAAGACTCTGCTGACGTGCAGCGCGGACGACTCGATTAAATTCTGGGACACCACCACCTGGAGGGAAATTCCTCCATCCCTGAGACAAAAGGAATACGTGAGCGCGCTCGCACTTTCTCCGGACGGAACAAGGCTCGCTACGGCCTGCTCCGATGGCACGATGAAACTTTGGAACGTTGCCACGCGCCGCGAGGTGGCGTCGCTGAAGCTCGGCTTAGACCCGTTTTATATCGCGTTTTCCCCCGACGGCCAAACGCTGGCCGCGCAAGACGGTGGCGACTTACTCCGCCTTTGGCGCGCGCCGGTTCCCGATAAGAAGCTATACCGACCGCGAGACGATTGACGCCAGCGGCGTCGCGTCTTCAAAACGAAACAAATCAACCCTGACAGGGAGCGCAAGATCCATGTCCACACGAGGGGTGTGCTCTGCGCGCGCCGGGCGGACGGAACCGAGAAGAATTTGCTGACTGATGAACAGCCGGCAATTCAGGCGCGAACCGCCTGAAAGCAAACAAAAGAAAAACAGAAACAGAAACAAAGAAAGCACAAATCGTATGATTAACATGTTAAACCAATCAACCGGGCTGCCACGCCTGACCAAATCCAAATTCGTATCTATTTTAGCCGTCATCGCGCTGCTGCTTACTACTACATCCTCGCGAGCCGATTCTGATAGGAACCAATCCGAGCAGAACGGTCTGGCAGGGACTTGGATCAGCATCNAGAACGGGGAAGCAAATATCGTCAGCTTCATGAGCGACGGTCGCATGCTCTTCTCGGGGGCGATAAACATACTCACCGGGAACGGGCCGGGCGGTAGTTCCGAGCTCGCGAGCCCAGCGCCGGGCGAATGGATCCGGACTGGCAGCCGGGAGTTCGCTACCACCGCGTTTTCCATTTTAAGCAGTCCACTCGTAGGACTCACGCACGTCGTAAAACTAACTGGTACTTACACGCTGAATAAAACCTCAGACGAGCTCACACTGACTAATCCAATGGTGGCCGTCTTCTTACCGGACGGAACTCCGCAGTTTCCTCCTTTCCCGGGCGCGGTCAGGCACTTCAAACGCGTCATTGCAGGTCAATAATCCTTGTGCAGGCTGCGGGATCATTCCCGCAGTCTTCTCCCTGGCCAGCCCATTAAAGACGGTCCAAACGCAACTTTTTAAATTTCATGAACAAACACATTCGATGCAAGCTCGCTGCAGTCCTCTCTTACTTGTTAGTTATAAGCACTGCTTTCGCTCAACCCCGCATCACCACACAGGCCACGGATCAATCCGTCAGCCCGGGCGCCAACGTGACCAACTTCGTATTTGCTTCCGGTGTCGCGCCGCTTTCTTATCAGTGGCGTTTCAACGACGCGGAGATTGCGGGTGCCACCAAGCGCACTCTAGTTTTGACCAACATCCAAGTGGCTAACGCGGGCGGGTATTCGGTGGTGGTGACTAATATCTCCGGTTCGGTGACCAGCCGGGTTGCCAGACTGGACGTGGATCCCACCTTCACAATGATCACCGCAGGTCCTGTCGTTAATGACATTGGCACGTCAACCACCGGGACTTGGGGCGATTATAATAACGATGGGTTTCCCGATCTGTTCGCGGGTAACCTGGAGGCGCCACTCAGTTTTCTCTATTTAAACCGAAAGGACGGCACCTTTGAACGCGTGCTCACAAATATCATCGGCGGCGCATTAGCTGATGGTGGTGGCGCCTGGGGAGACTACGACAACGACGGATTCCTGGATCTTTATACGGTTAGCGGAAGCGATACGGGGAATCATCTCTATCACAACCAGGGGAACGGCACTTTGCTTAAACAAACCAATGCCCTCGCCATTGGCCCCATCATTAGCGATCACTACTATGCGGGCGGCATCGCGTGGGGTGACTACGACAATGATGGTTTTGTGGATATGATAGTAGGGAATGGTATCGATCAACCCGATTTTAAGAATTTCCTTTTCCATAATCAGGGCAATGGGACGTTTTCCAAAATCACGTCCGGTAGTATTGTCAACGATCTCCGCACTACGTGGGCGGTTTCCTGGGCGGATTACGATGACGATGGACGGATCGATTTGTTCGTCACCAACGGCAACGGAGAGAACAATCAACTGTTCCACAACGATGGTTCCGGCAAATTCACCAGGTTAACCTCCGACCAAGTGGGCGTGCTGGTAGCTGAAGGCGGCGACTCCCGAGGCGCTGCGTGGGGGGATTACGATAATGACGGCCATCTGGACCTGTTTGTTGCCCACGGCCCAAAGAACCTGCTTTACCGCAACAATGGTGATGGCACTTTCACCAAAATTACCTCCGGTCCAATCGTCAACGATACGACGATATTTAAATCACACGGATGCTCCTGGGTGGATTACGACAACGACGGGTACCTCGACCTGTTTGCGGTTCAACCAGGGGACAACAACTTTCTTTATCATAACAACGGCGATGGTACTTTTACCAAAATTCTTACCGGGAGTCTGGTGAATCACGATCCGGACGCCGGCTCGTTCGATGCTGCCTGGGAGGATTATGACAACGATGGATTCATGGATGTGTTCGTCGCGAATTTCGGCAGAAATTCCCTCTTCCACAGCAACGGCAACACCAATCATTGGATCAGTTTGAAGCTTGTCGGCACCGCCTCCAACCGCTCAGCCATCGGAGCGAAGGTGCGAATCAAGGCAACAATCGGGGGCAAGACGTTCTGGCAGCGACGTGACATTGCCGGCGGTGGTAGCTTTGTTGTCCAATCTTCTCTTCGCGCCGGCTTCGGTTTGGGTGATGCCACCAATATCGATACTGTGCGCATCGAGTGGCCTTCCGGAACGGTTCAGGAATTGCACAACATTGGAACTAAACAGTTCCTCACTGTGACTGAGCCCGCGCGCCTGAAAGGCAGTGTGATCAGCGGGCAATACCAATTGGTCCTGAACGGCGGCATCGGATTTACCCACGACGTGCAATCCTCTCCGAACCTGGTCGATTGGACTTCACTCACCAACCTCGTGACCACGAACATGACCATGCCGGTGATTACGCTGGATGCAGCCCAGGTGCCGCAAAAGTATTTCCGTGCGGTGCGGCAGTGAAGGGAGCTCATTCTTCACCGCCATGAATTCGTTGCTCAATCCTCGGCCTCTCTGTGTCGCCCGACCCATGAACCGACAGCCCGTAGCGCAGGCGTCCCGCCTGCGAGTTTGGCGGGCGTCTCGCCCGGCGGTTGTCCTGACGGCGAGACGCCGTCCGAATTCGCAGCCGAGCACGGCCGCGCTACCTTTCGCGCCGCTCGACGGTTTTGGTGCCAGCGACCGCGAGGACGGAGTGACCCGCCCCATCAATGCTCTCGCTTCCTGGTCGCGATTTACGCTCAAGATAGCGTTCTCGCTCTACCTGGCGACGGCTCTTCCTTTATGGTCCCACTCAGCCGGCCTGTGGCAGCGAGTGCCCAACACCACGCTGCGAATGCCCCCAAGCATTGCGGATGGAACACTTGCCCTCCTGCCGCCGACCCTGGCTGATACCGGTGCCTTCAGCGATCTCGTCAACTTGACTCCTAACGCAGGCATTGTCCCGTACGATCTGAACGTCCCCTTCTGGTCTGATGGAGCGCACAAGACCCGCTGGTTCTCCTTGCCAGACACAAACTTGATGGTCGGCTTCGAACGCGAAATCCCTTGGTCCTTTCCCGCCGGCTCGGTTTGGATCAAACATTTCAAATTGCCACTAAAAAATGGAGACCTGAACACCGCGCGGCGAATTGAAACTCGTTTCCTCGTTCGAACTGCCGAGGGAGTCTATGGCGTGACGTACCGCTGGGATGACTCACAGACCAACGCGACCCTCGTCGCCACCGAGGGCCTGGACGAAGACATTGACATTGAGGAGCAGGGCGAAACTCACACGCAGGTTTGGCACTATCCCAGCCGCAAGGAATGTTTGAGTTGTCATACACAGGTGGCCGGTTGGTCCCTGGGTTTCAACACCTGGCAACTCAATCGAGAAGTTGACCACTATGGAGTCACGAACAATCAGATAGCTGCTCTGGAGCAGGCCGGTTACTTCTCCAGCAAGGTCACAGGCATTCATACCTTGCGCGCGCTGGCATCCGCCACTAACACCGCTTGGAGCCTGGAATATCGCGTTCGTTCCTACCTCGCTGCCAATTGTGTCCAATGCCATCAGCCAGGCGGCGTTAGCCCCCACCCTTTTTGGGATGCGCGTATCACAACCCCCACGGCCGCGGCCGGGATCATCAATGGTCCGCTGTTGTACCCTCCACCTAATGATCTAAACCGCCGTGTCATTTCACCGGGTTCGCTCGATCACTCGATGCTCCTGACTCGGATTGCCACCTTAAACCCACCAATATTCCACATGCCGCTGCTGGCCACCACGGTTTTGAACACGGAAGCCATCAACTTGGTTAGCGAGTGGATTACCAACGGGCTGGCAAATTACCAGAGCTTCGCCGATTGGCAGTTGGCCTTTTTCAACTCGACCGCCCTCCCGGCTGCTGCGCCCGATGCGGATCCCGATGGTGATGGCGCTCCCAATCAACTGGAATACCTGGTTGGAAGCAACCCTCTGCTCGGCGGCGATGCCTGGAAAATCAGCATTCAAACCAACGCATCCACAGTGCAAGTTAATTTCCACAGCCTAGCCAATCGCGCCAGTGAGGTTCAATGGACGACCAATCTCCAAGACGCAAAATCTTGGGTCCCTTTGGATCACCCTGAGAATCACCCCTTCTTTTCCTCCACGAACGGCCAAACGATGATCGAAGACATCACTATAGGTCCAGCAGCCAGGTTTTACAGAGTACGCATCTATGA
>JGI24806J26614_1000676_pt1 | contig 11178 bp, 7 predicted proteins | sample Kansoi200umMDA_FD_26614 | JGI IMG/M metagenome (IMG submission 26614)
GAGTTGGCTATTCCGGATGAATAGTCTTTTTTCCGTAATAGTAGAGGCGGAAATAAAGCCAATAACCGGTTCACCGGGTTCTGATGATTTAAAGTTGCCCGGGAAAATCCTTATTCCATTTATTTTATCCAGGAATCGGGTATCATAAAGGGATACCAGCTATCTGTATTTGGAACAGCCATACCATTTATTACTTACAATTTCAGATTTTAAGCCCCATGAAAAAAAATGAACAAATATTATTTCTTTTATCAGTATGGATCCTTTTCTTCGTGGCTTGCAAAAAACCTTATGAGCCGGCTATAATCAGATCAGAAACAAATTTTCTTGTTATAGATGGAACCATTGCCTGTGGTAATAATGCAATCACAACAATAACGCTGAGCAGAACAAGAAGCCTGAATGATTCGATTTTATTTGCACCGGAATTAAACGCATCAGTATTCATTAACGAAGAGCAGGGAAACAGCTATTCACTGTTCGAACAGGGCAATGGGGTTTATAGCAGTGTGCCACTGGATCTTGATCCCTCAAAAAAATACCGTCTCAAAGTGAATATAGCCAATAAAGAATATCTTTCAGACTGGGTCGCAGCCAAAACTACTCCCGCCATCGACAGCCTAACCTGGAAACAAAGCGGGGATGTTACTATTTTCGTGCATACCCATGATCCATCAAAAGAATCCAGATATTATCGATGGGAATACAATGAAACCTGGAATTACTCGTCGCAGTATTCTGCGATTTATGGAGTAAAAGACGGTTTGATATTTATAAAAGACTCCACAACCCAGACAGATTCATGCTGGCGAACAGCTAATTCAACAAATATTTTAATAGGCACATCCATTGCATTAAGCGAGGATGTAATCAGCAATTTTCCACTAACCGTGGTTCCCCAAAACTCCGAAAAGATCGGCAAGAGCTATAGCATTTTGGTCAGGCAATACGCAATGCCAGAGGATGCCTTCCGCTATCTTCAACTTATTCAGAAAAATACCCAGCAACTGGGAACATTGTTTGATGCCCAACCATCGCAATTGACGGGCAACTTTAAATCATCAGAACCCGGTGAACCGGTTATTGGCTTTATTTCCGCCTCTACTATTACGGAAAAAAGACTATTCATCCGGAATAGCCAACTCACCGACTGGAATTACCTAAGCAGCGAACCCCTTTGCGGTAATGTTTTTATTATCCCGCAAAATCCTTCAAACTATTTGATTTTTGATTTTCCCGATCCGAGTTATGCACCTTATTATTTTGTCACCCCGGGCGGGTTAGCCATAATTAAGAAAAGCTGTCTGGATTGCAGGGAACGCGGCGGCACCAACCAAAAACCATCTTTCTGGTAGCATCGCTTATATATAATTAGAAAAGCAGTAACTCCAATGATCGAATCAAAATATCCTCCGTTTTCTCTTGTTATAATTTTTACTCTATTCTGGTTTCATCTTGCCGGGCAGCCTGGAGACCTCACGGATATGGGTGGCAAGTTTAAACAGTACACAGAGCAGCATCTCCAGGAAAAGCTGTACGTCCATACGGATAAATCGTTTTATGTGTGTGGTGAAATAATATGGTTTAAACTATACAATGTTGATGCATATTTAAACAACCCGCTTTCGATAAGCAAAATTGCTTATGTTGAACTCTTAACCAACGGACAAAAACCAGTATTACAGGCTAAAATTGAATTGACGGAGGGAACCGGCAATGGGTCGTTGATGTTGCCATTTTCTCTTAGTTCCGGTGTTTACGTTTTGCGGGCATACACCAATTGGATGAAAAATTTCAGCGCCGAACTTTTCTTTGAAACTCCGCTTACTGTTGTCAACACATTAAAAAAATTACCAGCTACATCGCCTGATTCACTCGTTGATGACATTCAATTTTTCCCGGAGGGCGGCAATATGGTGAACGGTCTGCAAAGCGTAATTGGGTTTCGCGCTCTCGGTACTAATGGAAAAGGGTCAGCCTGTAAAGGAATTATTGTTGATCAGCGGAATGACACGATCACATCTTTTGAATCTCTTCGATTTGGTATGGGCCGCTTTTCGTTAAAACCACTGAGTGGCAATACATATAAAGCAATTGTACAAACAGAATCAGGTCAAACAATAGTGCGTAGCTTACCTGGCGCTTACGACAAAGGATATGTAATGAAACTTATTCCAGGTGACACAGAAAACATATCCGTATTTATACAATCCAATTTACCTGATGAACCGGTATTTCTGCTTGTGCATACACAACATGAAATTAAACTGGCGCAAACTAAAAAGCTGAAGGATGGGATGGCTGAATTTACGGTTAAGAAAACAGAACTGGGCGAAGGCGTTTCTCACTTCACGTTATTTAACAATCAGCAACAGCCAATTTGTGAAAGACTATATTTTCGAAAACCCGATAAAAAACTAAACATTGAGATAACCGCAAACAAGGATACCTACTCCCGGCGAGAAAATGTTAGGATAAAATTGACGACTCAACCTATTTACCTGCAACCCGCGAAAGCAGATCTTTCTATAGCTGTCTTTTCGATTGATTCATTGCAACCGGTGCCGGATTCAGATATTCAGAGCTACCTGTGGCTGAGCGCAGATCTGAAGGGAATTGTTGAGTCACCTCTTTATTATTTTACTTCAGCTGACAGCAAAATTGAAGAAGCAACAAATAACCTGATGCTTACGCAGGGATGGAGCCGGTTTAAATGGGAGGATGTGCTAAAAAATGACAAACCGTCATTTCGCTTTCTTCCTGAATATGAAGGCCCGGTTATCGCCGGCAACATAACGCAAAAGAGTTCCGGCCTCCCAGTAAAAGACGCAACGGTCTTTCTTACTGTTCGCGGAGAAAAATTTTTATTTAACTCCTGCACAAGTAACGAAACTGGCAATATAATTTTTAATACTGGTAACTTTTATGGTAGTAAAGAAGTTGTGTTACAGCTAAGTGATAGAATGAGTGAGAAATGCAATATTGAAATCTTAAATCCCTTTATTTCAAATTTTTCGTCAAAAAAATACCCGGCGTTGCAGCTTTTTGAGAAATGGCAGGGTCAGTTGCTTTCTTACAGTGTCAGCAGCCAGATCGAAAATTCTTATGTGCAAGACAACAGACAGNAATTCCATGTTCCACTATTAACAGACACTACTTTTTTTTATGGCAACCCAGATGCCACTTATTTCCTGGACGATTATACCCGCTTTATTACAATGGAAGAAGTTATGCGCGAATACGTGCCTGAAGTAAAGGTCAGAAAATTGGATGACCAGTTTGTTTTTAGGGTAAAAAACAATCCGCTCAAGACTTTTTTTGAAAACAATCCCCTTGTTCTGTTAGATGGGCTGCCGGTTTTTGATATTACAAAACTCATGGCAATCGATCCACTAAAGGTCAAAAGGCTTGATCTGGTAACTCAAAAATTTTATACCGGCAAAAACGTAAATGAAGGCATTGTAAGTTATAGCACCTACAATAATGATCTCGCGGGTTTCCAGATTAATCCGGATGCCCTGGTTTTAGATTTCCAGGGATTGCAACTTCAACGTGAATTTTATTCGCCGCTATACGATACAAAAGAAAAAGCGGAAAGCAGACTACCGGATTTTAGAAATGTACTGTACTGGTCCCCTGGTATCAAAACAGATGAAAAGGGCGAGAGTCAAATTAGCTTTTATACGTCAGACCGGCCCGGCAGGTATGTTGTTTTTGTGCAAGGAATGGCCAACAGCGGTATTACGGGGAGCAAAGTTGAAGTTTTTACGATCACCAAATGAACTGCCCTGAAATTTTTAAACGATGATCATCGTCCGGGGAGCACCTGTCTCAACCTGCCACTTTATTATTAATGTCTTGTAATGCCGCCACGAGGATTCCAGATTTACCCTGGCGCCATTGTACACAGAACAATTGAAAAGGTCCATCTTAAACCCTGTCTTATTTCAAAGTAATCTTCTTCATATTATCAAACTTCGCCTTCACGCCCCATCCGCCAAAATTTTCTGATACAACGAACCACAATTCATTTTCACCTTTTTTAAGGGGAAGGACTAGCACGTCAAAAAAACCTATTGTGCCCAGGAACCTATAATCTCTCGACATATAGTTATCAGCTCCATAATACAGCGCTTTATCGTTCAGGTATACCAGCGCAAAATCACTAAATCCAAATGATAACGCTTTTACCTGCTCGGTTTCCGATTGAATGACTACTTTGGCAACCATCGTATTACCGGTTTCTGTCAGCTTGCCAAATCTCGAAAGATTAATAGTGCCGGAAGGCTCGCTGTGGTGAGTTGCCCACGTTAACTTCCGCATTATTTCCGGTGTTAGCTGATATTGTTTTTCGAACACGCCGCGATTGACTACATTGGATATCTGCCATTGGGTAATAACTCCGCCGGTACCGTTTGCAGGAACGGAAATTGGTGCAGGAGCGGAACCCTGTTTAATGGTGTATTGCACGTTGGCAATACGGATAGCCGTTCCGCCGGAAATCACCCCAATCTTTCCTCCTTTCCAACCAGTCAACAGTTCCTTTACATTGATTAAAGGAGTTTGCATATCATCTATATAGATCTCGGCCTGCAGTCCGTGGAGTTCAATTTTGACATGATGCCATTGATCAAACTTAAAAGCGAATGCTTTTGTATATCCTTCACCATGGTATAACTGCCATCCGGCCTGGCCATTAAAAACCGGGGTATACTGGGTAGCATCGGGGTTGCCCGATTGATGGGGGCGTACATAAAAGTTTTCGAAATTATTTTGATCCTGGATACGGAACGCAAAGCCCGGAAAACTCCGTTGCTGGGGAAAGCTGATGTCCGCTTCAATGGTGCCATCCCGCAGCTCGGCATCCTTTACAGAAATGAAACCTGCTTTGAGCAGAATGCATTCCTTCCCTAAATAAGTTTCCGTTGTAAAATTTACACCCACCGTATCCCAGCGGTCAAGCGTGGGAGGTACCTTAACTGCCTGGGCAAATGACTTAGCCATAACTGCGAGAAGAATACCGGCTGTCAAAAAGTGAGCTTTTTTCATACTTTTTTGTTTTACATTATACTTTGCAATAAACAAAAGGCAATGGGATTTCTGTTTTCATTTGGCGTTCATTTTAAGGTCATTTAAAGTTCAAAATGTTTTTTATTCTTAACTTACCTGTATGAATGCTGAAAGTGAATATATCGCCCAGTGTAAGCGACTGATCGAAGAAAAATTTCACTTTGAGAAAGATAATGGAACACTGCGGCAACGTGACCTGGAATATCTCGCCGACTGCATTGAAGAAAAATCGGGCATTAAATTAAGCCTGTCCACCTTAAAAAGATTGTGGAAAAAAGACTATGATCAAACGCCCCATCCATCAACCCTCCAGGCATTGATTTCTGTTCTTGGGTACAAAGACTGGCACGACTTCAAATCAATGCATGATTTAGCTCCATTGGCCGCCCCTGCCACCCATGAAAAGAAGCACCGGCCTTTTAATAAGTGGATGGTATTACCAGCCGTAATTGTCCTTTTAGTAATTTTTTGGTTGATTGCTTTTCGTTCTGATAAGCCCGGTAAGCCAAAACCTGTAGTTAAAGGTCCTGTTACTTTTACGGGTAATAAAACGGTTTCGCAGGGAGTACCTAATACCGTCATCTTTAATTATGACCTTAGCAACGTGGCGGCGGATAGTTTCTTTTTTCAGCAGGCATGGAATGACCAGGAAAAAGTAAGGATCGATCCGAAAGAACATTATTACTCCAATATTTACTATTATCCTGGTTTTCATAAGGCCAAATTGATTGCCAACGATTCGATCTTAAAACGATTCAGGGTGCATATTACAACCGACAACTGGCTGCCGCTGGTCCGTTATTCATACACGGATAGTCATCCGATCTATATTAAGCAGGACCGATATACATCCAAAGGAGCACTGCATATTAAACGAAATGATCTTATTGCTTCTAATATAAACGTTGATAAGGATTACATACTTAGTTATTATAATGTCCGCGAATTCGAAAATACGTACAGTGATAATTTTTCGCTTGAAACCAAAATCGCCGTTGACAGCAATAGCACCATAGCCTGTCCCGGCCTTGAGTTAGTCGTAATGTGCGAAGCCCATATCTTTTTTGTGCGCATGATGGGCAAAGGATGCGAAAGGGAGATTGCTATTAAAATGGGAGAAGTATTCCATGGTGGAGTCAAAAACAATCTCTCTGCCCTTGGACGGAACCTGTACAGTTGGCAGCGTCTGCAGGTACGAGTCATCAATAAAAAGGCAACGATTGTTTTGGACGAACAACCGGTTTATACCATCAATTTTAAAGATGATTTTGGCAAAGTGGTAGGGTTGGTCTATAATTTTACGGGTACCGGAGCTGTTGATTATGTCAAACTAAGAAATGGACTAAATAAGATGGTATATGAGGATGAATTTGATTGAACCTGTGGTTAACCGGTTCCCTTAAAATAAATTTCGGTTGGTGGATGGGAACAACCATCAATCAATTTAGAATGCGTTTTGCAAATCTTTTCGATTGAGGCATTGGCATCATCGGTAAACCCGCTTTTGGGATAAGCACAATAAATACAAAATTTATTTTTAAGTTGAAGCTGGTGCCATAAAGTTTTTATTGTGTCTTTTATCAAGTTGTAAATTTGACTGTATTAGCTGCAAAATCCGGTCACGGATAACTAAACGTCCGTCTGCATTGTAGAGTGATTATCGAAAAGAAAATTCTATCTGTTCACCAATTCTCTGATTTCTATTTGCTCCAAATCGTGATCAGCCGGACCCGTGATCACCTTACCATCATAATTATACCGCGCTCCGTGGCATGGACAATCCCATGTTTTCTCGGTCAGATTCCATTTTACCTCACATTTCAAATGCGTGCAAATAGGATTCAGCGCATAAATTACTCCTTCTTTTGATTTATATATTGCCAGTTTTTGATTTTCATATTCTACTACTTTTGCTTCATCATGCGCCAGGTTGCTTAATTCTTCCAGGTGCTCATGTGCAAACCATTTTCCTGCAAATTGCCTCACTACGTCCGCATTGTGTTTTATAAAATTTGAAAACCCTGCAACAGGTTTCACCCGGTTAGGGCTAAAAATATTATGATACTGATCCTTGCCGGTTGAAACCATTTCCTTTAACACGAGTGCAGCAACGCTGCTATAAACCATACCATTTCCCCCAAATCCCGTGGCCACAAAAATATTTTCAGGGTGACCGGGCAAATGCCCGATATAGGGAAGGCCATCAGCCGATTCAAAAAATTGTGACGACCAACGATAGGCTACTTCTTTTACGTGGAAGGTATTCCTGAGATGGCTTTCCAGCTGCAGAAATCTGCTATCTGTATTATCCTCGTGGGCGGTCTTGTGATCTTTGCCTCCTGCAATAAAATAACGCAGCCCGTTTACCTGCTGAGTTCGATAATAGTGATACGGATCTTCCATATCATAGCAAAGATCTGCAGGATACATGTTGTCCGCCAAAGTCAATGCCATGGCATAGCTCCTCCAGGGAATGCAACGCAGATGAAGCAGGTTAACCCCCGGTGGTATGTGTGTAGCATAAACAATATTGCGCGTCTTATAAGTATCCCCCGTTGTATGCACCTCCATTATATTATTTTCTTCAACCCCCGTAACACGGCAATTCTGTTGTATGATCCCGCCAGCTTTCTCAAAAGCTTTGGCCAGCCCATATACGTATGGAAGAGGGTTAAATTTGGCCTGCCCGTATGCCCTTATAGCTGCTGTAAAAGTGCGGGGCACCGGTATTTTATCACAATAATTTATATCCAATCCTGCTTCCCTTGAAGCTTTCAATATAGTTTCCAGTTCTTTTGCCTGTTTATCATCCTGTGCAAACAAATAAGCATTTGCGTCGGCAAACCCGCAATCAATTCCGTACAATTTAATGTTAGCGCGGATCAGTTCAATTGCGTCTCTTGTAGACCGGGCAACTGTTTTCGCGTCATCTTTACTGAAATTTTTGCTGATGTCAGAATAGGGCGTGTCCAGCAATGTATTTAAATGAGCAGTTGTGCCGCCGGTGGTTCCGAAACACAAATTCGCTGCTTCAAGCAACAGACATTTCTTTCCACTTTCCTGCAAAAGCAGCGCAGTGCTTACACCGGTAATACCCCCACCCGCAACCACAACGTCATAGATTACACGCTGATTCGCTGTATTGCTTGTCTTGTATGGCTGTATATTATCCTGCCAGACACTCACATTTGCGCCATCTCTTTTTATCATTTTTAAACTGTTTATACCTAAAAAGATCAATTATCCTGCCACCCTGACTCTTGTAATTTTCATACCGCTCACAGCCTGAACAAGAACTATCCTCTATCGGGATATTTTGGCATCTAGCAAATTATTCAGCAAAAATTGTGTACTCTATAAATGTTTTGGGAAATTTTTACACGTTTTTGGAGCAACCGGCTTTAATCCAGGAAGCTTAATTATTTTTCAACAGTGAAGGACTTTCTGATATTCTTATCCGTATGATTTGGGTAAGTAAACCCGGGTGATTGGGATTACAGTTGGAATAAAAGCCCAAGGCTGTACTTTTATTTGGGAGTAGCAGGTTCCACTAATTCACTATCTCTGTTAAAGGTTATCACAAATTCAGTTCCCCTGTTGATCTTGCTTTCGACATAAACGTTGGCCTTATGCGATTGAAAAATTGAATACGATGCGGCCAATCCCAGGCCCACACCATTTTTTTTGAGCGTGAAAAATGGTTCAAAAAGTTTGGGGAGGTATTCTTCAGGAATCCCATTTCCATTATCTCGTATACTGACCGAGTACTTTAATGGAAATTCTTCCACTCCAATCGCGAGTTTCCCATTGCCACCGGACATGGCTTCAACAGCGTTGATTAAAATGTTTGTAAATGCGATTGTCAACTTTGATTTATTGGCGGGTATGGTGAGTGGTACTGCAGGATATTTCTTTTCTACTTCGATCTTATGGAGGTTTATCCTGTCAGAGCTTATAGCAATACTCTCATCCATAATTTCCTGCAACGAACAAGGTTGAAAAGTAAGCTCAAGTGGCTTCGTGAGATCCAGCAATTCCGTAATGATATGATTAATGCGGACACAATTCCTTTGCATTATCGATATCAGGTCGTTCTGACCATCATCCTCGCCTGCCGGAACAGTGAGGTAATCGAGTGATAACCCGATATTGTTTAAGGGATTCCTGATTTCATGCGCCAAAGTGCGCATCAGTCTTTCATTGGCAGCAAGCTTTTGGGCTTGCAGGTTTGCAGCTTCCGCCTTCCTGATATTGGTCATATCGTGAAGAATTCCATGAATGAAATGTCCCCCGTCGTGATCTTCTATGAAAGAAAGGGAAAGCAAACAGGAAATATTCTCCCCTTTGCTGTTTTCAATTTCAATTTGCAGATCATTAATATTATCTTTTCCCAGGATCAATTCGTTGATCTGTTTTCTTTGCTGATCGTTTTTTATAAAATCAAACAGGCTTTTGCCAATCAATTCCTTTACCTTGTATGAAAACAATAGGGACGCTGCATAGTTGGCCTCGGAGAACACCAGGTCGTTGTCAACAATAAAAATGGCATCCTTAGAATTCTCAAACAAATTTTTGTACTTATTCTCTCTTGCCTTTAATTCTTTCAGATCATCAGCCCTGTCCAATGAATAGCGAATGCAACGTTCAAGTTTTTCCGTATTTAATTCAGATTTTATGAGGTAATCCGTAGCCCCGCTTTGCATGGCTTTTACATCGATATCTTTGTTTCCTTTACCAGTCAGTAAAACTACGGGGTCATTAAATTCGTCAGTGCAGACTTCCTGTAAAAGTTCCAGGCCCGTATGATGCCCCAGCCTGTAATCAACGAAGTAAATATGATATTGCCTGTTCCGGATTTTTTCCAGCGCTTCATCGTAATGGGAACACCAGTCAATAATAAATTTGCTGCCTTCTATGTCTTTTATATAGTCGGATATGATAAAATAATCATCTTCATCGTCATCCACAATAAGTATCCTGATATCCTGTGCATGTAGCATAGTTAATCCAATCTTTGAGGCAAAATTATGGTGAAATTAGCTCCTTTATCTTCCTCTCCATTAGCATATATGATGCCGTTATTATTTTCCACAATCTTCCTGCAAATCGAAAGTCCGATACCGCTGCCGGGATATTGCGACCTGGCATTTAATCTGACAAATGGTTCAAAAATCTTTTCAGCATATTCATCACGAAAACCAATTCCATTGTCGGTTACCGTAATCTTTCCGTATGTCGTCTCGTATTTTAACGGATATCGTCGCCTTTCTTCGGCCGTCAACGATGATGATCCAACCGTTATGTTCCCGCCTGCCTCTTTACTGAACTTTATGGAATTATCGAGGAGATTGCAGAATAGTTGCTTTAATTGACCGCAATCTCCTACCAGCTCCGGCAATGGCGATACCGTTAACATCACCTTTCTCTTCTTAAACCGATCTTCCCAACGGTCCGAAATCTCGCTGACAATTATTTCGGGATTGCAGCGCATTTTCTCGGGTGTTGTTGCGTTTACCTTTGCAAGATTGGTCAAACTATCTAAAAGGAACCTCATTTCAGAAAGGTTTGCCTGGATACGACTGAGATAGTCATCAATATCACTGACAGAGCCTGCTTTGCTTTTATAGGACAGTCTCTCTAACAGCAATGATATTTTTCTCAATGGAGCATCCAGGTCATGCGCCGCCAGGTCGATAAATTCGGCATAATCTTTTCCATAATCTGGTGTCGAAATTAATCCGACTGTCCTCCTTATGAAAAATAACAGCAAGCTTTTATTATCCGGTGTAGGTAAACTTATTCCCACAACGTGAAAATCAAAAACAACAGGAGTGTTATCTGCCAATGTAACTTGTCGGGAAAAATTATAAGTTTCTTTTTCTTTTAATTGCAGACAGCTTTGCCATTCTTTAGTCATATTGTCTCCAAAACTACTTACAAAGAAAGGCTCCGTTTGCCAATCTATCGATTCAAAAAAAGAATCCAAAGGAAGGTTATGAAAAAGTATTTCTCTTTGAACTTTGTTATAGATAACTATTAACTCTGATGAAGAATTTATATCTTTCCGTTTCACTGAGCCGCCACTATGCATCTGTTTTTATTTTAGTT
>JGI24806J26614_1000677_pt1 | contig 11172 bp, 13 predicted proteins | sample Kansoi200umMDA_FD_26614 | JGI IMG/M metagenome (IMG submission 26614)
GCCGACCTTTCATTGTCCTATCTAGGATAAACAAGGTGGCCATTGCTTCTTCTTAACTTTACTTGACTTCTGTTTCTCTACGGCCTGAAAACGAAAACACTCAGGCCTATGTGGCTCCAGGAATAGTACACACATGTTAATCGATTTGAAAGGTGATCGCAGCCTTACTTTTAATAACCTTGATAAGTATAGATTCAGTCTGAAAAAACTATTAAGAAAAAAAAGAAAAAAACAGATTGGGCTCCGCAGCTTTCAAGTTGTCAGATTTGCTTTCTAGTCTATGGTATGGGCACTGTCAGTGAATTGCGATACACAAGCCGATTTTGCCAACGAACTTTAACTCTATACAGTTTACTGACTGTATTATGTGTAATGGCAATTTCCTTTAGCCCTAGTGTTCAGACTGCTTTGTGAAACATTGCTATCCCGATTGCTGCAATTCAAGCTTCACCACTGATATTATCATTCCCTAGCACTTAAAGTATTGTGCGGTATTCAGCAGCAAATGATTCCATCTTGGATCTACCCCATGGAAACTCGTGCTGTGATGTTTCGATAATTAATACTACCACCGATATGTCGTAACCCACCAACACGCTTCTAGAACCTACCATAGAAGGTCATGAAACGCTGAATCTACGAACATATGCGTTTCACACCAGAAATCAAAACACCGGGAATCAAATTATGTTTGATCTGGGGGCTCGTTGGGATTGGTGGAATCTGGCGCCGATGGTTGTGGATTCGATCAATCAGCATATCCCTGGCCTACTAGTTGCTAAGAGCATGGACAAAATCTTGGAGGATGCGAATATTGATCTGGAACGGATTAGAACCATTGTTTTCAGTCACTGGCACTAGGATTATATTGGAGGGCCCTCCAAATTCCCTAAACATACAGAAATTGTTGTTGGTCCCGGTTTCAAAATGGCTATCATGCCAGGATATCCAGTTCGAAAGGAGAGTGCTATGCTCGAGACTGAATTTGAGGGGCGAACAGTCATTGAGATTAATTTCACGGGATGTTTGAAAATTGGCAAATTTCGAGCTCATAATTACTTTGGAGATAGAAGCTTTTATATCCTTCACGTACCAGCAGTAAGTGACTACACCTTCGGCGAGTCTTTTCTTTTTGGGTAACTTTTGATGAATTTCCTACTGACTATTTTAAATTAACACGCTGTTGGACATGTATCTGCTATTGTCCGTGATACTCCAACGACATTCGTTCTTCTTGGTGGTGACGTGAAACTCTTTGGCGGTGAGTTCCACCCAACTCCGTACCTCCCGCTTCCTCCTACCCTTCCTACTACCGCCAAGCTCGATTTTGACTTGCCATCTCCATGCCCTTGCTCTCTTTTTACTCAGGTACATCCATATCTGGTTCTTCTTCCGACGAGTCTACCCGCACAACACCATTTTATAGGCCATCCACATCTTGTTCATCCTGGTACGAGAATTCTCTTGTTGCACAGTTATCCATCGATGGCATTGCGGATTTTGATGCTTCTCCCTACGTGGTAATTATCTTAGTACACGATAATAAGTGCGACGAGATCTTCCCATTATTTCCAACTGCAACGCTAAACGGATGGAAGAATAGAGGTGGTGAGAAAGAGGCGGCGTTATGGTATTGGGTTGATGAGCTTCCTAGAGGCGGAAAAAGTGCTAGAAATATGCTTCTAGACGCATGATATCGGAAAGGAAACCTTTCCTTCCTAAAAGATATTATAGCAAACATACAGAAATGTATTGATGCAGAAAATCCATTTATTACTGCTTTCTCTAAATAGATCATATGCCGTACCATTAAAAATATATCGGATGTAGATAGAGGTGATAGCTCAAGGTACTTCAATAGCATATATACGAGCCATGGTTTGGTGCCTGTGGCTAGGTTGTATCTGATCTTGGGTGACTATATCATTTACGAGTTGTTAAAGTACTTTCGGCATTTTAAAATCAATGCCCCTTCCCGCCCTTAACTAGCATGGTTGGAGGCAACATGAATCTTTTCTTCTTGGGAATGAGTGTGCTACTTCAGGAAGTGTTGAATATATTCCAACTATGATAAACTACCGTACATGCCAACGCCAGAAACATCTATAATTTCATGTGAGGATCAACCCCTTCCCTCTCCAAACATTGTTTGACATGTGTGGGTAATGTCTTGCATCATCATTGAAAGGATGTATTTTGATGAATGTCTCAAAATGTCCTGATGGAGACACTAAGCTCAAGACCGTTGTGGACTGAGAATCAAATACAAAGGAGAGCTATATTGGTATTTGATCAGACCACATCTCGAGCTAGATACAATAACCAGGACATTTTTAGGTCCGCACAGGTGCACATTATTGCCCGGCTATGTTGTCCACCGTGAGCCAATTTCAAATACCACTGAAAAGATACTGTAGGGATGAATGACGACGCTTGCCGCGAGTTCCCATAAGTAAGCTTATTATCACGCTAACCAATAGCGTTAGCTGAAGATCGTAAGGTATGACGCAATTTTGCGCCAACTCATAAAAGTGGGCTGAAGTGATTATTAGCCAATCGCTGCATAGAACGATCGTAACGAGCAAAGCGAGCTTCCCTTCAGGGGGTTTTCGCTGAACCAATCAACGGGATGCGATTGATAGCTTGCCTTGTGTCCGCATACAGTTGATTGCAGGTTGTCATTGGAGGTTTGAAATCTGACCAATTAAATAATATCGCGTAAACCCAAGTGGTCAACTCGATCCCGAGGAAGCCTATCAAAGCAAGCCAGGCTATGGAACCGTGTCGTGAGATTTGTGAAAGAATGTTGCGACTTACAGACGGGTGAAAATAGATGTCTTACTTTCGAATATCAGATATCCTTGATATGAGAAGTTTGGAATATAAATATGACATGACTGACCAGTGTTGAAAGATCATTCTATCTCAACATCTACAGATTCATCATATCTTCTGCACTTTACTTCTATAAATCAACTAACAACTTATCACCATTCTCAAAATCTCGAAACTACATTCCCAATAACTCCCAAACTCACAACTGAAATGTCTCGCCCAAACATTCTCATCGTTTTGTCCTCCGCCCCTCAGGGATGGTACCTCGTAGGTTCACTAATTTCCCTCACATCGTATTGTATCATCNGACTAATAAAAAAACAAGCCTGAATTCGCACATCCATACGAAGTTCTCTCACCCCATACCAATATTGTGGTTGCCTCTCCTAAGGGCGGAGCAACAGTTCTCGATCCCGTTTCCATCGATCTATTTAAGAACGATGCCTACTGCGTTGAATTCGCCAATACGAAACAAAAACTGTGGACTGAGACCGAGAAACTGGAGAGCTTCTTGGGGAGGGCGAAGGAGTTTGATTCAATTTTTTATGTTGGAGGTTTTGGTCGTAAGTTTGGCTGAAAACGCTTCCAGTTTGTTAAGAGCGAAGGCTAAGCGTAAATTGCAGCGATGTTCGATCTCGTCGACAATGATGTATCGACCGCATTGATTCGAGAATTTTATGAGGCGGATCGATATGTGACAGCCGTATGCCATGGTTCTGCTGCTCTCCTTAAAGCGACTATATCCGATGGTTCGCTCTTCATCAAAGGCGAGAGGGTCACTGGATTCAGTAATGTTGAGGAAATTGCGATTGACCGACAGAAGGACATGCCTTTCCATTTGGAAACTGCTCTGGATGTTGCTAGCGGGAGAAACTATGAGAAGGCTGGGGAAGCATGGGCTCCTCATGTGACTGTGAGCAAGACTAAGAAGTTCTTGACTGGCCAGAATCCCGGAAGTGCTCAGCCGTTGGCCGTGGAATTATTAAAGGCATTGAATGTTGGTGCTTGAGACGTTAAGCTAAGACCGAAACCCCCATATTCGTATTTTATTTAGAGGTCTGCTTTTGTTTATGTAGGATAGTTTGATTTTTAATTTAGAGCCTATCACTTAGATTCCTGGCTTGGGAAATTGCATTGAAAGTTTTGTGGCTAGCCAATTTGGAGCGATCCTTCACGGATAGTTGTTTCTAGATAACCATGCCAACCTTTGTCAACAGCTTGCCGCCATGCTTCAAAGAGTTCCAAAGACTGTGGACGTTTCTGTAGGGTCAATTTCCCAATCATTTCCGGATCATAAACATCTATGTTCAGCGCCTCCATGTTACCATCAGCATTTTGTGTCCATGTAGCTTTGGCAGCGACTTGAATTTCTCGTTCATCCCCACCCAGTTCTTCGGTCCCGTATCGAAGGTAGAAAGCTATACGCTTGCCACCCTCTAAACGTGGTAACAGAAGAGGAATGAGACGCTCATTCAAGGGACCGAGGTAAGAGTTTGACCCCAAGTTGACGTGGTTACTTGCGTCTAGTCCACACATGATTTCAAGCGTATTTGCGGAAGCGAATCCATTCGTAAGGCCCTCGCGACCGATTGACCGGAGCGCAAAGATGGTCCATTTCTGCCATGCTGAAGAAAAGCATCGATTGAATCCATGATACAGAGATGTCGTAATTCCAGAAGTGACAGAATCACATGGTTTGTATTGACTTGCGTCTTGGTTTTTGTGTCTTTCAACAAGTCCTGCAGCAATACAAAGATTCTGATATCCGAGGTGGTAGGCTTCCACTTCTCTGGTTGTTGGGTTTTCATCTGTTGCACTCAACATCGTAACTGTGCACGCAAGATAACTATTAAACATCGCAACAGCGAGGGCTGCCTCATTCGAAGTAAAGACACAGGGCGGTGGAGGTATTGGCAGTGATCCTGGATCAAATGCGGTGAACGAATCAATTGTTGTCAGGCCATCACAGTCCGAAAATGTTGCTGGCGAGCTTTTCTTCCAGAGAATCATTTCGTTGTAGAATCCAAGCAGCTCATCTAGGCGGGGCCTTTCTTCCAAAGGACACAATGCTCCCCAGACAACTCGGCTAAGTTTGTTGTGAGCACATATTAATTGAGTCAAGCGGAATCGCTCGCTTGCAACACGATCTGAGTAACTACTTCTTGGGAACTGCGGTGAAGGTCGATTCCAAAACGGGTTTTCCATCATTGCTGAATCTGAACAACGACTGAAAGAGGAAAGTGAGTAGGGCACATGCTTTTGTGCAAGAAAATCTAATCGCAGCATGGCATCATAAATCGGTACCAAGTTGGACAGGTCATCGTTCACAAAACGATCTTCGATCTGTCGGAAGAGTTGAATTGCGGCCCATAAATGGCGGAAAGCACTTTTCGGGCTCTCCATGAAACACTATCACCAGATCCTTTAGCAAAAGTGGGAGATTCACTTGAATACTTCATGAACAGATCTCACCTCAAAATATGCAAGAAGGACAAGAACAATAAGCACGGCCAGCGTATCTTTCGCTGTATTCTTCAGCAAATACTGTGGCAGAAGATGCAACGTATTGCCATAAGCACGAAAGCCAAGGACTTTAAGTTTCCCAGCTTCTTTCTCACATCCAGCCTGGCATTGAATTAAACTCGCACGATGCATGGCACCGATAGCTAACAGGGCTTCATGAACAACATCAAGGCCGAAGGACATCTGAGCAATATCGTCACGCCAGAAGCTGATGTGATCATTCCGGAATAGTCTGTTCACAGTTGTTGTAACAAAGTGGTGATACAGTGGAAGCTGATCTTGTCGAAAACTCGCATGTCGCCAGGACAGTTCCGAGAATGAGACTTTTTCTTCGGGCAGTGAAGTCTGATGATCTGCAGTTGAAGGGGCTAGAGGTAGTGGACGATGTGGTACAACTTGTCGTTGTGCTTCGTAGCCTGCACAGACGAAGTTCCCTGCTTTACAACGGACGCAGACGGGTTTGGCTTCGTCACACTTTACACGGCGTTTACGACAAGTCGCACAGCCGGTACGGACGCGTTTATCTCTTAGTATACCCATATTCAAAAAGTTAGGATGAGTCCAGTATGTTGGTTTTGAGCCATCAATGTGATGTGGGGTTTGAAAGGGTTGGCAACGTAAGCCTACAGAAGGATTGGAAATTGACGTGTGCCTGAGGCACTAGTACATGTTTGGTCGTATATAACAGCTATATCGCTTGATATGTTTTGTTGTTCCGAAACGCAGTAAATAAAGATTTATGGGATAGTTGCAGGTGTGGCCTGATCATGAATCATTTTTGAATGAACTTTTTCTTTAAAAGCTTCCCCGATGTTAGACTAAACATCTAAAGCAGACTCATGCGCAAAAGAGGCAAAAGCTTGCTATTTTGTCTAGCTCTTCTTAAGAAATTCCAATAAGTCATGGCTTACCTGCTCAGAGAACGTCTGAGGCAGTCCATGATCTCCACCTGGATAGATTTTTAATGTCCCGTTCTTCAACAAGCCGATACCCTTACGAGCAGTGTTCTCAATAGGAACCACTTCGTCCTCCGCTCCATGTATGATCAGTACCGGGATATCAATCTTCTTCATGTCCGCTGTGAAGTCTGTTTCCGAAAACTCCGTGATACAATCATAAAGATTTACGAAGCCAGCTCTGAAAGCCTGCTGCATCCACTCCTGAATTAGACCCTGACTAATAGCTGCTCCTGGACGATCGAAGCCAAAGAAAGGTCCAGATGCAAAATCAAGGAACAGTTGAGCCCGATTCTTCCTATACTTGACGCGGAAGTCATCCCAAACCGAAAGTGGGATTCCCAGAGATGGCGTAATGGATCCAATAAGTACTGCTTTAGAAACTCGCGAGGTGCCATGTCTGCCGAGAAAACGTGTCACTTCTCCTCCTCCAGTGGAATGACCGACAAGCATGGCATTCTTGAGATCAAGATGCTTGATGAGAGCGAGTAAATCATCCGCATATGTGTCCATCTTATTACCATCCCAAGGCTGACTTGAATGCCCATGGCCCCGGCGATCATGGGCGATTACTCGGTATCCCTGTTGGCCTAGAAATAGCATCTGACTACCCCAGCTATCACTACTGAGTGGCCAGCCATGAGAAAAGACTATAGGTGTGCCTGTACGGTTTCCCCAGTCTTTGTAGAATATTTGGTTTCCATCTGCAGTGGTTACAAAGCCAGTCGAATGAAACTTTGCAGTAGCTCCAAGAACCAAGGTTGTGAAAAAGAGGAGGAGCACTTCAAAGGAGGTGTGCATTGTTGATGTTGTTAAGAAATTTGTGGAGGTTGTTGACAACGACGATATAAAGTTGAGGAAGGCGACGTATAAATAGTGGGCAGAATGCTATAGGAGATCTGAATGAATAGGAGGATCTCGATTCCTTGCAATGCAGGCCCACGTGCTAAACCAATCCTTGACCAATTTCATTTTTAGGAGCTTAATACAATGTAACTCCCGCAATCAGTCATATTTATTCGGTGTCCGAAAGCTACGTATTTCAAAAAATTCACCAATTCGAGACATTTATACAACAGTATATTACGAACATGGCACTAGCTGTGTTACAAGAGAGCACTAAATTCGGAGGGTAACGAACATGTATTTTTTTGGTTTAAAAATGCGTTATAGGGCACACAGATCACAGCCATGTCGCTTCAAGTCAGATGAGAGCCAATAATTGCTCGTCTAAGTTACTCAAGAGGAATGTCAACATGTAGATAGCAAACTGTATTACACGATGGAGTGTATTCTACGCCACACACATTGATTTGAGTTGCATTCCCAATGTTTGATCTTCTATCTGTAGGTCATAATTGAGATTTGTCACTGGTTGGACGAGGAGGTGTTTCGGGACGGTAACAATAATTTGGAATGTTTTCCAAACCCGATGGAACCCTTCGGGTGATTTACAGTCGTCATGGTAAACGAATGCAATTAATCTCATAGTTATCAGAAGATTAAAGGAGGAAAGGATAGCTACACAAAGTTTAAATTTCATGCAAATCGTGTTTCTCCCACGTGATGCGGCCGCGATACACAACATGAATTCTTTGCTCAACATCATCTTCGGTCTGTTGATTTTTTTCCTTCGCCATGAAAAACCCGCTGATTTTTACAAGTCCCAGTAAACTTTGTATGCCAATAATCTATTGACTTAAGATTATTGAATGAAAGGGTCCAATATCAATCAGTCCTGAGATGCTCTAGGGCAAGCATTTTGTGCTCGAATATTCACTTGCTTGACATTTTTCAAACTTCAAAAACACTTACTTATGAATACCAGTAGCTGCGGTCAAAGCACTTGATTCAATTTCTATCGATATTAGGGCAGGGGGTTCATCTCGGGCTTTCCTGGCCTGTCACCTCACCTTTCTCGACCGCACTGCTGGAGATTCAGCAGCTTTCTAAGTCTGCAATAATTCTCGCCCATGTCACTTTATTTACCTTATTCTCTTTGTATCTTTTGGTATATAAATCAAGTCCAACCTGACTTTGTGGAAGCCTTTCTATTTTACTGGGCTTTCCTCTCTCGCGAAGTGGTAGACCCTTAGAAACCTGCTCATTGTCCATCAAGTATCTTCCGCTTTCCTAAATACCAAGCCCAGATACAGTAAGCGCGACCCGAAGAAACTGCGGTTAGTATTTTAGACCTTCCGTGAACACAAGATCTGACATAACAGGGTAAAACTTTGAAGATGTCGGCTTCGAACAGAACAGCTTTCGTTTGCGACAAGCACCCTAGAATAAAGTTCCCAACACAAAAATCTCTAGAACAACACCTTAAGTACGCACCCTCCCATGCAAAACAAGAGCCATTTCAGCATTCTTTACGTCAACAAGCTGGTCCTGTCCTAGGGGCTATTTCTGTCGAAAGTGACGAGCGCTGGTCATCGATATCGGTCTCAGAGGAGTCTGAATTGATTGATTCGCTCTCAGAGCACTGCCACTCTATAAAAGATCTTCTCAAACACCGGCACCTGCTTCATACATACACAGCTGAAGAGCTGGAAGGATTTCGGCAATGTCTAACATGCAATAGTAAGTTTTGTCTTCTCGCTCTTTCGGTTGTTTGAGACTTTTAAAAGGTTTGAAGAACCACCAACTTCGAATGATGACTGTCAAGTCAAATTGTGAATATGTCTGACCTTTCAATAACTAGCTACCAAGAATCAGAGTGATGCTCACAAAGGGCCACGGAGATATCATCCTGTCAGACCATGGAAACAAAATCGACAAGGTCCCTTGATATTCAGCTGTTGTGGGTCAGACCGTTCGCAACAAGGATGCCGAAGCTGTGAAACCCACGAATTTAAAGATACGGCTCGGATGGGCGTGACTAGAGAACTTGCACGTACACCACAGTCAGATGGGACCCCCAGATATAGGGCTGTTGTACTGGATTGTGAAATGGTATCCACCATCTCAGGACTCAACGAGGTTATTATTGTTTCTTTGGTCGATTATGTGACCAAGAAAGTGCTTATGGATACCCTTGTCCAGCCAGGACACAGGGTTAGCAACTGGTAAGATTGCTTCTCAGCGTGTGAAGAACTCCCAGCATCTCAAATGTCTAAAGAACTAGTAAAATGATAAGTCTAACATGAAATATCAGGGCAACTAGATGCCATGGAGTCACACCCTTCATAATGAACAGAGCTATCCGAAATGGGGAGGCTCTGGCCGGATGGCAAGCTGCACGACAAGAGCTCTGGAATTTTGTCAACGCTGATACTATTATCGTTGGGCATGCCGTAAAAAACGATCTAGATGTCCTCGGAATAATTCATCATCGGATTGTGGACTCGGCAATTGTTGCGAAAAATGCCGCTGATGGAGGCAACCAGTGGGCGTTAGACCGATTGGTGAAGGACTTCCTAAATGTCCCATTTCGACAAAATGCTGGTGGTATACACAACTGCCTAGAAGACGTCATGGCAACCCGAGAGGTAAGTTTGAGATTTGAACATGTCAAAGAACAAGAAACATTGCAGAATTCAAGTCACCTAATCGTTCCTATAGGTTGTGTTGTTTTTCACTCGTAACAAGACCGACTTGAAAACATGGGGAGCACTCCGCAAAGAGGAATACGATCGTAAGATGGAGGAGGATAAAATTCAGCGACAAAAGAACGAAGAGCAGCGGGCCATGCAAAAGTGCCAAGAAAAGGGAAATAGAGAATTGAGCAGGCAACTAATTCTTGATGTCGAAGCCTTAAATAATGATGATGATCATGACAATGGTGTACTCCTAAATGCCAGCTAGTTGAAACTGGATCACAAATAAGTCGGGTCGACTCAATAGGCTGGGCATGGGGGAGATAAATGTGGATTGATATTGGTGGTGGGACATTTATATTCAAATGCTATGTGTAGCTACTTCTGGGACTGGAGAATCCAAAACAGCCTTCCTAGATACGAGACTCCATTCTGGACATTGGTATAGTATTGTGAATATATGCTTACGACTTTCCGCCTAGAAATTCTCTTGGACCCTTCCTACTCATGTTGCACATTTGTTGTTGACTGACATGAGCTACAAGTTGCAGCAAGTCCTAGGGAAATGTTCCAGTTTAGGGTAGTATCAAACTTCATATGCTTTCAAAATCAATTACATTCCAACGCCGTTAGGACATGGCTATCGTAGTCTCAGGTACTAAACTGTCTCATAGAACGTTGTCTCAAACACTGAGGCTCGTTCCAATCAGATATGCATGACTGTGCCTCGTGACTTGTCACCGCCCACCCAACTTTCATATCACCTCAAGATTCGTTGCCTGAGAATCCATAACACGTATAGATTGGCCAAAAAATAAGGAAACACACTACTTACAATGCCCACGCAAGAAGTAGATTTGATCGATTACGAACTGATAGAGACAGGAGAGTGGTGCCTCACAGTGACTCCCGATTACATTCGCACCCCACACAAAATAATTCTGCGTCGCTTTCCCCTGTTCAACGAACTGCCACCAGAACTACGTGCACTCATATGGGCATATTCATTGGAATCCGAGAGAATTGCGTCTGTTTCAGTGAATGTTACTGATCGACACGCGGGCCGGGATGTAGATGATGAAGGTGATGATGATGACGTTGAAGGAGAAGATGAACATACGCTTGCGGTACGAGCAATAGACCGAGAGCTCAATGTTGTCAACGAGTGCTGGAACAGCCTCAAGGAACGTGAAAGTCACGCTGGGCTCCAACAGCTCGAGGATTTCGGGTTTATATCATCCAAGGCCAAACCCGCCCTTCTCACAGCTGGCGGAAGCGAAATCGTCGCTCATCGCAAGTGGGCGAGCAATAGAGTCACC
>JGI24806J26614_1000678_pt1 | contig 11166 bp, 9 predicted proteins | sample Kansoi200umMDA_FD_26614 | JGI IMG/M metagenome (IMG submission 26614)
CCATAGAAGAAACGGTCCTAAGTGATTACAAATATGGTTTTGTAACCAATATTGAGGCAGATGAAGCTCCAAAAGGGTTAAATGAAGATATTATTCGATTTATTTCTGCGAAAAAGAACGAACCGGAATGGATGCTTGAATGGCGCCTAAAAGCATACCGCCACTGGGTCCGTATTTCCGCTGAAGAACCCCAGTGGGCGAACATAGATTATCCGCGCATTAATTACCAGGACATAATTTATTATTCGGCCCCAAAGCAAAAAGTCAACCCCAAGAACCTGGATGAAATTGATCCGGAATTAAAAAGAACGTTTGAGAAACTGGGCATTTCCCTGGAAGAACAAAAGCGATTGACCGGTGTGGCGGTGGATGCCGTGATCGATAGTATTTCCATTGGAACTACATTTAAAGAACAACTGGGCGAGTTGGGTATTATTTTCTGTTCCATAAGCGAAGCCATCCAGGAACATCCGGAGTTGGTGAGAAAATATTTAAGCTCTGTCGTTCCTATCACCGATAATTATTTTGCTTCACTTAATTCTGCTGTATTTAGTGACGGATCGTTCTGCTATATTCCAAAAGGTGTTCGTTGCCCGATGGAACTGAGCACCTATTTCCGCATAAACGCGGAAAATACCGGCCAGTTTGAAAGAACGCTCATCGTAGCCGAGGAAGGCAGCTACGTCAGCTATCTTGAAGGTTGCACAGCACCGATGCGCGACGAAAACCAGTTGCACGCGGCAGTCGTTGAATTGATTGCGATGGATAATGCAGAAATAAAATATTCAACGGTTCAGAACTGGTACCCCGGTGATAAAGAAGGTAACGGTGGCATTTACAATTTCGTTACGAAGCGAGGTATTTGTCAGGGGAAAAATTCAAAGATTTCATGGACACAGGTGGAAACAGGTTCTGCTATTACCTGGAAATATCCGAGTGTGATTTTGAAAGGTGATAATTCGGTGGGTGAGTTCTATTCTGTGGCGGTAACAAACAATCACCAACAGGCTGATACTGGTACTAAGATGCATCATCTCGGAAAAAACACCAAGAGCCGTATTGTATCTAAAGGGATTTCCGCTGGTTTTAGCAATAATAGTTACAGGGGCTTAGTGCATGTGGGCAAGAAAGCAGACAATGCCCGCAACTTTTCGCAATGCGATTCGCTTTTGCTCGGTGATAAATGTGGCGCACACACCTTTCCATATATCGAAGTAAAAAATAACTCGGCGATTGTAGAACACGAAGCTACTACGTCGAAAATTGGCGAGGACCAGATATTCTATTGCAACCAACGCGGTATTGATACCGAAACGGCTGTTGCGTTGATTGTAAATGGCTTTGCAAGAGAGGTGATGAATCAGTTGCCGATGGAATTTGCAGTCGAGGCGCAGAAACTGCTAGCCATTAGTTTGGAGGGCAGCGTAGGGTGATACCCCAGGCCCCTAAAGGGGCGTTAAGGAAGAGTTTGATAGGTGAGTGGAACTTATAAGTTGAAATGCTTAATTACAAAAAGATAAATTTTTTAACTATAGCCTGGCCTCCCTCTCCGTCGGAGAGGGAACGAGGGTGAGGCCTAAAATACAAACATGCTGACGATTCGAAACTTACATGCGGGCCTGCCCGACTCTGGTCAGGCGGGTATTGAAGAGAACCTGCCTACTCCAAAGGAGTCCATTCGGACCGGACAGGCAGGAAAAATTTTAAATGGGATCGATCTTGAAATAAAGGCGGGAGAGGTACATGCCATCATGGGGCCCAATGGGTCCGGCAAGAGTACCCTGGCTTCTGTCTTGGCTGGCCGGGAAAACTATGAAGTGTCCGAAGGCACGGTCGAGTTTCTCGGAAAAGATCTTTTAGAAATGTCACCGGAAGAAAGGGCAGGCGAAGGTTTGTTTCTTGCCTTTCAATACCCGATTGAAATTCCTGGCTTGTCGACCACCAATTTCATAAAGACGGCAGTGAATGAGATCCGCAAGTATCGCGGACAAGATCCTTTGGATGCTGTGGCCTTTCTGAAGCTGATGAAAGAAAAGATGGCTTTAATGAATATAGATCAGTCTTTGCTAAGCCGCTCCCTGAATGAGGGATTTTCCGGAGGCGAGAAAAAAAGAAACGAAATTTTCCAGATGGCGATGCTGCAACCCAGGTTGGCCATACTTGATGAAACCGATTCAGGTTTGGATATTGATGCTATCCGCATTGTCGCCAACGGTGTAAATAAATTGAGAAACAAGGATAACGCAGTATTGGTAGTTACTCACTATCAACGTTTGCTAAATTTTATCGTTCCCGATTTTGTACACGTGCTGTATAATGGACGCATTGTAAAATCAGGGACAAAGGAACTGGCATTTGAACTGGAAGAAAAAGGATATGACTTTATAAAGAATGAAGTTAACGAGGAAGTAAGCCAATGATGAATGTCGAATGATGAGTGATGAATAATGAATAATGAATGATGAATGTTGAATGTTGAGGTCTCTTAACTCTTAATTCATAATTCAGAATTCATAACTATTAATTCATAATTAAAATAATGAACACTATAGAATTTTTTAAAGAACGTTTTGATCAATTGCAGGCAGAAGATTCATCTGGCGACTTAAAGTCTATTCGCCAAAAAGCATTTGATTCTTTCAAGCGGTTTGGGATTCCTGTCCGGCATGAAGAATGGAAATATACCCGCATCAGTAGCCTCTTCAATAAAGAATATAATTTCCCGGCAAGTGAAATAACTACACCCGTTTCCTGGGCAGATCTTGATAGTCTCCGCTTACCCGGTCATGAACAAGCCAATGAAATAGTATTTGTGAATGGAATATTTTCTTTTCCTCTTTCAACTATCCGCTCAAATCAATTGCTGGTGATGTCTTTGGAAGAAGCGGCGACCGGCGAATACAGGGATACTGTTATAAAACATCTTGGCCATAGCGGTAAATATCTGAAAGATGGCATTAATGCACTTAATACGGCATTTGTAAAAGGTGGAGTTTTTATTTATGTCAGAAAAGGACAGATCATTGAACACCCGGTTTACATCTATAATATAACAGATGCAAGAAACGGTAATGTTCTGGCACAGCCACGCAGCCTTGTTTATGTGAGTGAAAATGCGCAGTTGCAATTAGTGGAAACTTATTCTACCGTTGGCTTAGACGAGAGCTTTACGAACCAGGTAATGGAAATAATTGTTGAAAAAGATGCACGGGCGGAATATTATAAAATTCAAAATGATGCTGCTCATACTAACCAGGTAACTACTACTCATATTCGTCAAATTGGAAAAAGTTATACTCATACTGTAACCATTTCACTTGATGGCGGTCTCGTTCGCAATAACCTGAATCTTGTATTGGATGCAGAACATTGTGAAGGACACTTGTATGGCTTGTATTTGCAAAAAGGCCAAAGTCATATTGATAACCATACGGTCGTTGATAATGTAAAACCAAACTGCTTCAGCAATGAATTATACAAAGGCATTATAGATGATAACGCAACTGGAGTTTTCAACGGAAAGATATTTGTTCAGCCACAAGCACAAAAAACAAATGCCTATCAGTCAAACAAAAATATTTTGCTTTCTGATAATGCCAGTGTAAATACCAAACCACAACTTGAAATTTTTGCCGATGATGTGAAATGTTCACATGGTTGTACGGTGGGCCGGCTGAATGACGAGGGTTTATTTTACCTGCAGTCAAGGGGCATTAGCGAAAAGATTGCGAAATCGTTGCTGCTTCATGCATTTGCCTTTGATGTGCTCGAACACATAAGACCAGAACCGATTCGTGAATATGTTGATAAGCTAATTTCCGAACGTTTAGAATACGATTTGACATGATTGAACCTGTAACGATACAAAAGGGTTTGGATATTTATGCAATTCGCCAACAGTTTCCGATACTGAGCCGGGAGGTAAAGGGGAAGCCATTGATCTATTTTGACAATGCGGCCACCTCGCAAAAACCCCAGGCGGTAATTGATGCATTGGTAAATTACTACACCAATTATAACGCGAATGTGCATCGTGGTATTCATACGCTTGCCGAAGAAGCAACCCAGGCTATGGAAAAGAGCCGTGATGCTGCGAGGGAGTACATTAATGCAGAATCAAGGGAGCAAATCATTTTTACAAGAGGCACAACCGAGGGAATTAACTTAGTGGCTTACAGCTGGGGAAGACAAAACATTAAGGCGGGAGATGAGATCATCATTTCTTCTCTCGAACATCACTCCAATATTGTTCCCTGGCAAATTTTATGTGAAGAAAAAGGTGCTTCGTTGAAAGTTATTCCGATAACCAGTAAGGGTGAGCTTTTAATTCATGAATATAAAAACCTGCTAAGCCCTAAGACCAAATTGGTCGCTGTAAACCATGCATCGAATGCGCTGGGGACAATCAATCCTGTCAAAGAAATTGTTGAGGCAGCTCATGGGGTGGGAGCCGTTGTTTTGATAGACGGTGCACAGTCAGCCGTGCATCTCGATATTGATGTGCAGGATATGGATTGTGATTTCTTTGTTCTTTCCAGCCATAAAATGTATGGACCAACAGGTGTGGGCGTGTTATACGGCAAGGAAAAATTACTTGAGGCCATGCCGCCATTCCAGGGTGGTGGAGAGATGATCAAGGAAGTGACATTTGAAAAAACCACTTACAACGATCTTCCGTACAAATTTGAAGCGGGCACGCCAAACATTGCTGATGTTATTGCATTCAAAGCGGCTGTAGAGTTTTTAAACCAGCTTGGAAAAGCAAACATCAGGAAGCACGAAGAAGAACTTTTGAAATATGCAACAAAAAAACTCAAGGAAATTCCTGGCGTCAGGATTGTTGGAGAGGCCGATGAAAAACTGAGTGTAATCTCTTTTGTTGTCGAGGGCCTTCATCCGCAGGACATAGGAATTTTATTAGATAACCGGGGCATTGCAGTCAGAACAGGACATCATTGTACGCAGCCACTAATGAATTGTTTTGGAATATCGGGAACGGTGCGGGCATCATTTGCTGTGTACAACACAAAAGAAGAGGTTGATGAATTAGTGATTGCGTTACAGAAAGCAATAAAAATGCTTTCATAGATATTTATAGGATTAATGAATGATCATAAAAAAATAGAAAGAATAGAACAGGAGATTGTAGAAGAGTTTTCATTATTTGATTCGTGGGATGATAAGTACGAATACATTATTGATCTTGGCAAGAAACTGCCACCCCTGGATGAAAAACATAAAATTGATGAAAACAGGGTGAGGGGTTGCCAATCAACAGTGTACTTAGTCGCGGATTATAAAGATGGAAAGGTTTACTACAAAGCAGAAAGTGACGCGGTAATTGTAAAAGGATTGATCAGCATGTTGATAAGAGTTTTGTCAGGACAAAGGCCAGATGATATTGTAAATGCACCATTAAATTTTATTAAGGAGATTGGGATGATGACGCACCTGGCGCAAACACGGTCCAACGGATTGCTGGCAATGGTAAAACAAATGAAAAATTTTGCGTTGGCTTATAAAATTAAAAACACGGAAACTGTATAGCAATGGATACAGGCGCATTGAAACAAAAAGTCATTGAAAAGCTGCAAACCATTTATGATCCCGAGATACCGGTGAATATTTATGAATTGGGATTGGTTTATGAAGTAAATGTTTTGCCTATAAGTAATGTACAGATCGTCATGACACTGACGGCACCAAGCTGTCCTGCTGCTCAATCACTGCCTGTTGAGGTGGATCAGAAGCTGAGAGAAATCGAAGGAGTCAATGATGTACACGTAGCTGTAACCTGGACTCCGCCATGGGACAAAAGCATGATGAGCGAAGCGGCGCAGCTTGAATTAGGAATGTTATAAACTTAAACAAAATATATGGGACAGATAAGCTTAAAAAGTTTGATGAACAATTCGGCACCCACTTACCCGGCGGAGGTAGCTCAGCCTTTCAGGGATGAATTGACAGGTATAAATTTCCTGGAATTGCTAACCCCTGCAGACGTAGATGCCGCTTTGAATAAGCAAGATGATAAAGTTATTCTTGTTGTGCTCAACTCGGTTTGCGGATGCGCTGCGCGCAGTGCAAGACCCGGAACAATCTTTTCTTTGCTCAATGAGGCGGTGCCTGACGAATATACTACCGTATTTGCCGGCATGGAGAAGGAAGCGGTAGACCATTTTCGCACGAAATATCTGGAGGGATTAACCCCTTCTTCTCCCAATATTGCTTTATTCAAAAACGGTCAGTTATTGCATATACACGAACGCTACCAGGTTGAAGGAAAAACTGCCGGGCAAATTGCGCAGGAATTGGCAGCAGCTTATGATAAGGTCTGCAACAAGAGAAAATCACCGGAAGAAAGTCAAAACTTAAAGAACTATTTGGTAAAGACGTACCAGGTGGACATGGAATCCTTAAACACATTTTAATTTATGAAAATAACCGCACAGGAAGAATATGGGCTGAGAATATTGCTGCGTATCGCCAGTTGTAGGGACGCCGACGGAATGAGTATTCCGCAACTGAGCGAAGCGGAGGGAATAACTCCTCATTATGTGGCTAAGCTAGCCCGTGTTTTAAGACTGGAAGGATTTATTAACAGTACTCCGGGCTATAAAGGCGGTTACATCCTGGCCAAGCCGGCAAAAGAAATCATTATCAATGATGTGCTGAAAGGTCTTGGCGGCGCTTTGTATGATAAGAAATTTTGCGGAACACACACAGGAAGCTTAAACCTGTGTGTCAATTCAGTGGATTGTTCTTCCCGTTCTCTTTGGAAAATGATTCAATTTACTGTTGATCAGTTGTTGAATAAAATTACCCTCGCTGACCTCCTGAGCCAGGAGAAAGAATCGGGAAAAGTTTTGGAACAAATACTCGAGCAGACCCACGATATAGCTATGAAATGATACGAACAACCAGAACAAACAAGAATTTCATCATCGATTTACATTTTACTGCATCATCTCTACACAACACACCGCAAAGCCGTTAAAAACCTCTGGTGTAGAGGTAAAATTTTTACTCTCACTGCAATGCTCGCATGCCAAAAGGACTTAATAATAGGATAACTCTGTAAAATGCCGGGCAAGCCAATTAAATTATTTTTCGTAACGGAATTATTTCACGTTAGCCTGTAATTGCGTCTCGTTCCATTTTAAACACACTACACAGGGCTAAACGGCCTTGTGCTCAAAAAAAGCTGCTATGGTAAAAAAGTTAAACTCCGTTGTCTGCTCATACGTGAAATACCAAAGAAACAAACTGATCGTTCTGCTTGGTTTTCAACTTGCAATATTTCTAAACGTCTATCCACAATCAATAACCGTCAAGGGAGTTGTACAGGATGACAAAGGATCTGTTTTATCAGGAGCTACAGTGGCCCTAAAAGGCACGGTTTCATCTGTTGTTACCGATAATACAGGAAAATATTCCATAACTGTCCCGGGTGCGCACTCTGTGCTGGTTTTTTCATTCGTTAATCATACAATGGTCGAAGAAACAGTAGGACAGCGAACCGCCATTAATGTCACCATGTTTCCTTCCGCAACAAATCTGGAAGATGTGGTGGTTGTCGGTTATGGTACCCAACGCAAAGCTGAAGTGACTGGTTCTGTTTCATCTTTGAAGGGAGAGAAAATAAGGGAAATGCCCATCGTAACTGTGGAGCAGGCTATACAGGGACGGATGGCGGGCGTGCAGGTGCAGCAAACATCGGGTCAGCCAGGCGCAGGCATAAGCCTGAGGGTTCGCGGCGTGACTTCTATCGCGGGCGGAAATGAACCATTGTATGTAATTGACGGGCTTCCACAATTCAATGATGATGTACGTGCTGTTAACGGATTAGCGACTATCAATCCCTCTGATATTGAATCCATCGAAGTCCTGAAGGATGCATCAGCTACGGCCATCTATGGTTCAAGAGGTGCAAACGGAGTAGTGATGATTACTACGAAATCTGGTAAAACAGGACAGGCACGTGTCACTTTTGAAAGCTCCATCGGCTTTCAGCAGCTGCGCAAAAAATTGGACTTAATGAATAGTGCGGAGTATGTGGATTTTGCTGAGCGCTATTACACTAATTCAAACCTTGCGCTTCCAGCCGACCTCGCGAATTTTACGCCGACTGTAAACACCGATTGGCAGGATGAGACTTTTCATACCGGACTTCTCACCAATAACAACTTAAGCATTTCGGGAGGTACAGATCGCACACATTATTTTGTATCAGGCGGCTATACAAATCAACAAGGAATTGTGACGAACACTGGTTACAATCGTGGCTCACTTCGTGTAAATCTTGACGGTAAGGTTAGTGATCGCTTCAGTGTCCTTTCACACGTGATTTTCTCACGGGCAGTGCAAGATGGTTTTTCACCTTCGGTTGGTGATAATACCAGAAACTTTGGTAAATCTGGAATAGGCTCCATAATGCGCGCCATTAGTACAGTGCCCATGACGAATCCTGACGGAACTTACACGGATGTCACTCCGTTTAGTTTTAATGGCATTGATGCCGAAAATCCGGTGGCAGTGGCGAAAGAGATATTGGACCGAAGCACAACAACTCGTGTGCAGGGAGGAGCAGATTTAAAAGCAATGATCACCAGGGAGCTAAGCAACACGGCTCGTTTCGATGCTGACTTTTACCACATTCGTAGAGATCTATATTTTCCAAAAATACTTCCCCGACTCGGACAAGGAGCGGGGGTGGCTGAATTGGGTGAATACGATAAGGTTTCCGTCCTGGCCGAAGACTTTCTTGAATACCGACATTTACTTTCAGCAACCACCTACATTGAGGGCATCGGCGGCGTTTCGTTTCAAAGAGAAAGACTAAACACAACAGACTTGTCGGCAACCGGGTTTGCCAATGATGATTTGAAAAACTATAATTTCAGTTCCGCGAACACCGTAAGCAAACCCATTACAGATGTTATAGAGAGTACGATCGTGTCTGCATTTTTCAGGGCGAGGTTTAGCTATAAAAACAAATATCTTTTTGCTGGCAGTATCCGTCGGGATGGTGCCTCTGTCTTTGCTGAGAATAATAAATATGGTGTGTTTCCTTCCATTTCGGCAGCATGGCGCCTTACAGAGGAAGATTTCTTTAAAAAACTAAATTGGGTTTCCAATCTAAAAGTCAGGGCAAGCTGGGGCCAGGCGGGCAATCCAGCTATAAAACCTTACCAATCTTTGTTGCTTGGCAGGACTGTAAATACAGGACAGGGAGCAGGCACAGGGCTGTCCGTGGGATTGGCACCGACTTTTCCTAATCCGAACTTAAAATGGGAAACGACTACTCAAACAAATATCGGCCTCGATGCTGGAGTTCTTAAAGATAGAATCAAGCTCACAGTTGATTATTATATAAAGAAAACCACGGACCTGCTAGCACTTGTACAACTTCCTCCTTCGGCTGGTGTAGGGGCCGGCATTGGATCGGGCCCGGGTCAGATTATTGACAATGTCGGCGAGGTGGAAAACAAAGGATGGGAATTTACTATTGGTGGAAATGTGATTGACAAGAAAGATTTTGGCATTTACGTGGACATCAATTTGTCAACAAATAAAAACAGGGTTACAAAAACAAAGGACAATAAAGATATTCCCACCATCGCCGGCGGTAATGATGCGTCGGGGTCCAATAGTATAATTCGTGTGGGACAACCGTTGTCCGCGTTTTATGGACCAAAATTTTTGGGATTAGATAAAGATGGGATCCCACTTCATGAAAATCTCAACGGTGATAAAGATGCAACAGGAAGAGATCTCATCAATGCGCTCGACAACCAGGTCATTGGCAGTCCCTATCCTGATTTTTTTTATGGCGTCAACCCTTCCATTCGTTACAAACGTTTCAACCTTTCGATGACATGGGCGGGAGTAAGTGGCAGCAGTATCAATAATGCAGGTTTGTTTGATATGGTTAACCCCACTGTATCCAATCAGTACAATAAGCTCGCGGTCGCCAATGAATTTTACCCAAAGCCTAGTCTGCTGGCGGCAAACTATCACTTCCGTTCTTCGCGGTATATGGAGGATGGGTCTTTTTTTCGCATGCGAAATATCAGGCTGGACTATTCATTTAATTTGAAAAGCCACGTGATCAGAAATTTAAATCTTTATGTGAGCGGTCAGAATCTAATAACCTTTACCGATTATAGCGGTTTCGATCCTGAGGTGAATACCTTCAACGGAAATGACAGGCGCCAGGGAGTGGATCTGGCATCATACCCGACGCCCAAAACAGTAACCTTTGGTTTAGCTATTGTTTTTTAAATCCATTAAAAAAGAAATTATGAGACGTTTCTTTATTTATTTTTTGTTCATGATTTTATTGGCAAGTACAAGCCAGACCAGCTGTAAGAAAATGCTGGAAGAAAAACCAAAGGCCACTGCCGCGCTGGGTGAAGTGGACCCCGTTTTACTTGAACAAATGGTTATTGGTGCCTATGAACCACTGACCAGAAGCCGTGGCCGGTTATGGGAATCTACTGTCGGTTTGGGATTTGAGTTGATGGCCGAATATGCGGATGGAGGCCCGTCACAGCTTAGTTGGAGCAACTATAATAATGTAATGACCAATCCTAATGCTCTCGCACAGCCCTGGACCACATTATACGAAGCAATCGGCAGAGCCAATTTACTAATTGCAAATCTCGATGCGAACACAAGTTTGAGTGATTCGGTTAAAAAAAGAGCTTACGGAGAAGCTTATTTCATAAGAGGTGTATGTTATTATTTTGCAGTTCGCGTTTGGGGTAAAGTGCCTCTGCGATTAAAGCCCATTCAGAATTCAAATGATGTGGCACTTGCGAAATCCGACATTCCTGTGATTTATGACCAGGTGATAACCGATTTAAAGTATGCAGAGACGGCTCTTCCGAATACCGTGTCTGCAATAAACGCAGGTCGTGCAACAGCAGGCGCAGCGAAAACTGCCCTCGCAGATGTTTATCTCACAAAAGGTGATTATCAAAAGGCGCGCGATAAGGCAAAAGAGGTTATTGACAGTAAAGGAACCTATGGGTATGATCTCGAACCTTCGTTGGCAACCGTTTATTCACCCAATTCAGCCACCCCCGCTCCTTGTCCGAGTCGGGGAAGTATTTTTGGAAAATATAGATCTCTACGAATGTGGTAAAAGTCAGCATCGAAACG
>JGI24806J26614_1000679_pt1 | contig 11165 bp, 13 predicted proteins | sample Kansoi200umMDA_FD_26614 | JGI IMG/M metagenome (IMG submission 26614)
AAGCCTGAAAACTTATCCTGATAGTTTGCCAAATATTCATGTAATACCTTATGGCTTTCCACCTGTAAATCCAAAGGAATACAGGCATATTGATACAAATGATAAATTGAAATTGCTTTTTGTTGGCGGTTTGTCTCAGCGTAAAGGCTTAAGCTATTTATTTAAAGCGGTTGAAGGCTTTGAATCTGCAATTTCATTAACGATAATTGGAAGAGGTAATATAAGCAACTCGAAAATTCTGAAGGAAAATCTTGCGAGGCATACATGGATAGAAACTTTATCACACAAGGAAGTTTTAGCGCAGATGAGAACACATGACGTATTAATTTTCCCATCTTTGTTTGAAGGTTTTGGGCAGGTAATAACTGAAGCTATGTCGCAAGGCACACCTGTTATTACAACAGAAAGAACAGCGGCCCCTGATATTATTCAACATAATAAAGATGGCTGGATAATTAAAGCAGGTTGTGCTGATGAAATAAAAAATATTCTTACTCATATAATTGCTCACCCGGAAATCATTGAATCAATGGGAGGCAACGCTTTGGAGACTGCAAAGCAAAGACCCTGGAGTGTTTATGGCTGGGAATTAGCGCAGGCGGTAAACGGGGAACTATAAACGGAAAACAGTCAACAGGAAACATGAAACGCTATCCATTTAATGATTCTTTAAAGGCAGCAATATGGCTCTATTTTATCTTGCTAATATTTGAAGGTGCACTTCGTAAATGGACTTTCCCGGCACTTTCAACCCCACTGTTAGTGATAAGGGACCCAATAGCCATCTGGATATTTTTAACAGCGCGACAAAGGGGGTATCTAAAGTTCAGCCCTTTAAGCTTTTTAATGGTCCTGGCGGGTTTCATTGGCTTTGTGCTAGCGCTTGTAATTGGTCATGGCAATTTAATGGTTGCCATTTTTGGTGCAAGAATATATATAATACAGTTCCCTTTAATATTTGCCATTGGCAGGATACTTGACCGCGAAGATGTGGTTAAAATGGGAAATGCATTATTATGGATTAGTTTTCCAATGACTATTTTAATTGGATTGCAATTCTTCAGCTCTCAAACTGCATGGGTAAATAAAGGTGTTGGTGGTGATGCCGGTGGCGGTGGTTTTGCCGGAGCTTTAGGTTATTTTAGGCCGCCCGGCACTTTTTCTTTTACTACCGGCGTGGTTCAATTTTATGGATTAGTTGCCGCATTTATATTCTACTTCTGGTTGCATCCTCAATATGTAAATAAAATTGTTTTAATAGCGGCTACAGGATGCTTATTGGCTGCTATTCCATTTTCCATAAGCCGTTCTTTGTTTTTTGAAGTTTTTTTATCACTTGTATTTTCCATTATTTCTGCATGGCGCAGACCCAAATACGTAGGTAGCATGATAGGAGCGGGAATTGGTATATTTATTTTACTTCTTTTATTGCAGGACCAACCATTTTTTGCTACATCTACCGCAGCATTTACTGACAGATTTACAAATGCCAACGAAGCAGAAGGCGGTGTAAGCGGTGTATTTCTCGACCGGTTTTTAGGTGGTATGATTACAGCCTTACAGAATGCTCCAAATTTGCCTTTCTTTGGTTACGGAATCGGCATGGGCACAAATGTTGGCAGCCAATTGCTTACAGGCGGAATGTCTTTTCTTATTGCAGAGCAGGAATGGGGGAGAATTATTGGCGAACAGGGCTTGCTTTTTGGATTTATTGTAATTATAGTAAGAGTCGTTACTACCATAAAACTTTCCCGCGAATCTATTCGCCATCTGAAAACTACTGATGCATTAAGCTGGATGATACTAAGTTTTAGCTTAATTCTTTTGCTGCAGGCACAATGGGGACAGCCAACATCATTAGGTTTTTCTGTGTTAAGCGGAGGCTTAGTAATAGCTGCAATGAACGAACCAGAATATGAAGAGGAAGAAGAAGATGAAATTTATGATGAAGATGAAGTGATGGAGGAAGCGGAACTGCATGAATGAGGAAAGAGAAAAAATCAAGGTTATATATTTTCAGCGCAAGCCACGCCCGGGTTTCAATTACAGCATTGAATCTATTTTTGATAATGTGCGCAATCTTTTAAAAAATGAAATCGAATACTCAGTTAAATACAGCAGCTATTATAACGATGGCTATATTTCAAAGTTTTTAAATATTGTTGAGGCTTCACTTCGTCAAAAAAAAAATACTATCAACCATATTACCGGAGAAGTAAATTTTCTAAATCTTTTAATGCATAAAAAAAAAGTTTTACTTACCATACATGATTGCAGGTATGTAGAAAGAAAAAAAGGCTTGCAGCAAAAATTAATTAAGTGGTTATACTTAAAAGCGCCGGTAAAAAAAGCGAAATATATAACTGCAGTTTCTGAAGCTACCAAAAATGATATTGTGCGCTATACCAGTTGCAACCCGGAAAAAATTAAGATAATACCCAACCAGGTAAATTCTATTTTTAAATCTTCACCAAAAATATTTAATAAACAATATCCTGTTATTTTACAGGTTGGTGCAGGTGAAAATAAAAATCTAATAAACCTTATTGAGGCTTTAAAAGATATAACCTGCAGGCTGATAATTATCGGTGAGCCTGATAATAGCATACTTGAAAAATTGAAAAAGAATAAAATAAATTATGAGATTAAACATAATTTACCTGACGAAGAGCTTTATAAAGAATATATTGATTGTGATATTGTAACCTTTGTTTCAACATTTGAAGGTTTTGGTATGCCAATAATTGAAGCTAACGCTGTGGAAAGAGTTGTTATTACTTCAAATATTTCTTCCATGCCTGAAATTGCCGGTGACTCTGCCTGTTTTGTTGATCCTTATAATTCAGATGATATAAGAAAAGGGATTTTGGAAATTATAAATGATGATGATTACCGCGAACAATTAATAAGCAATGGTAAAAAAAACATATTGCGTTTTAATGAGAAAATCATTGCTGATGCTTATTACGATTTGTATAAAAAAATAGCTTTTGGTTTTAAAAATAATCGAGCTTAGATGCATAAACTAATTCCGGCTAAAATTTTAACTGCAGTAATATTAACCTGGAATGAAGAAGAAAATATAGCAAGAACTTTATCAAGACTTAACTGGCTTGAAAAAATTATTGTTGTTGACAGCATGAGCACCGATAAAACAATTGAGCTGATTCAATCTTTTCACAATACAGAAATTCATACAAGAAAATTTGATACACATGCCACACAATGGAATTATGGTGTAAGCATTTGTAACAGTGAATGGGTACTAAGTTTGGATGCTGATTATATTTTACCGGATGCTTTTATAGAAGAAATAAAACAAAACATTTTACGTACAGATGCAGATGCATTTTATGCCAATTTTGATTTTGTTGTTTTTGGAAAAGCTTTGAGAGGAAACAATACTACGCCAAGAGCGGTATTGTTTAAAAAAGATAAATGTAATTATTATGACGATGGTCATACACAGCGCCTGCACATAGATGGTAAAGCCCAAAGCTTTAAAAACAAAATCCTGCATGATGATCGCAAGCCTTTATCAAGATGGTTATATAACCAGGGAAAGTATTCTTTAAAAGAAACGGTAATGCTGATGCAAAGGTCAAATGAAAGCCTGCCGCTAACCGGCAGATTGCGTAAAAGAAAAATTCCTGCACCAATATTTATTTTTTTTTATTGCCTTTTTTATAAGCGTATGATATTAAACGGCTGGCGCGGATGGCATTATACTTTACAAAGAACGCTCGCAGAAATTTTAATTTCAATGAGGCTTACAGAAGCGGAAAAATTAGAAAAGGATAATTCCACAAATTGAAAATCCTTCACATTGTACCTTCTTATAAGCCTGCTTATGTTTATGGGGGCACTATTGAATCTATTGCGCGCCTGTGCGAAGCATTATCAAATGCCGGGCAGGATGTAACAGTTTTTACTACTACTGCAAACGGGAAAGAAGAATTAGATGTAATACCAGGTAAAGAATATAATGTGGAAGGTGTACGTGTAATTTATTTTGCCCGCACTTTTAAAGACCCGTTTTATATATCAACTGCATTATGGAAAAAACTCTCTGCTGATTATGAAAACTATGATGCTATACATATACACTCGTGGTGGAATATGATTGTAATGGTTGCTGCATTTATTTGCAAAAGAAAAAAAGTAAAATTTATTTTATCACCACATGGTATGATGAGTGATTACATACTTCAAAACTCAAAAAGGTTTTTTAAATGGCTGAGCTATTTTGTTTTTGGAAAATCTTTACTGAAAGCTTCTGTATTTCATGCTACATCAATTGCTGAATTTAAAGAATGTAAAAACTTAATTGAAGGCTGGGATGGTTTTATAATACCGAATATTGTATGGCTGCCACAGATTATTGTTTCCAAACCATCAAATAAGGACTTTAGTATTGTTTTTTTATCCCGTATTCACCCAAAAAAAGGAATTGAGTTATTGATGAAAGCAATTAGCCTGATTCATCCAAACCCCATTTTAAAAATTGCGGGTACAGGCGATGATAAGTATTTGCAAAAGCTTAAGCGTAAAGCAAAAAATCTCGGTATTGAAAATAATATTGAATGGCTCGGCTGGCAAAACAGGGATGAAAAATTTGAAGTTTTAATGCAGGCCGATTTATTTGCGCTTACATCTTACAATGAAAACTTTGGCAACGTAGTAATAGAATCTTTGCATGCAGGAACACCTGTTTTAGTATCTCAGCAAACCGGGCTTAGCAAATTTATAGCCGAACATAATTATGGCTGGGTTTGCGATACCAATGTAAATGATATCCATAAAAAAATAAGAACCGCAATAGCAGATAAAGAAACACGGGAAAAGATCAGCAAATGCGCTTCCTTAAATATATACAAATATTTTTCTGAAGATAAATTGATACCTGAATACCTTAAACATTACCAGGCTTAATTTTTCTTCTATTAAAAGCAAATACAAACACCAGCATCAATACCAGTATAACTGCGTAAGTTAGAATATCAAAACTTGTATGTGCATTAAAAGAGCGAAAATATTTCCAGTTGTAATAATTACTCAAAACAATCATATCAATACGCAGGATATTTATAATAAAAATTAATGCAACTCCTGCCACTACCCACTTCAATTTATTTTTTACACTAAAATTCCGGTGAGCAATTATAAAAGCAATCCACAAGCCTATTGCTCCTACGCCCAAACATCCCCACGCAACTGTTACTCCTCTGCTTCCTCTTATTGTAATATTAGAATCAGAAATCTGGTAAACTTCATAGCCGGATAATTCCAATAAAATTTTTGATATTTTAGTTACAGTAATGGTAAGCCAATATGGAAAGTTTGCATAGTTAATCAGGAAAGAAGAAAATATTTTTCCACCTGGGGTCGTTAATCCCACATAAAAATAAAATGCATATTTTATAAAGAAATATAAAAACAGGAAAAGTAAAATATTGAAGTCTGATTTTTTTTGAAGTAGCATATCCTGTTGCAAAATAAATATAACATTACCTGTAATGCAGAAAATAAAAAAGCAGTCAAAATTTTGACTGCTTCAATTATAAAGTATTTAATTAATTATTGATCAGTTACCTGGAACACAATGTTCTGCTTTTGACGATAAATAACATTTCTTCCGTTTTGTATGGCAGGAGTCCATTTAGGTCCTTTTTTAATTACACGTACTGCTTCTGCTGCGCAACCATAACCAGGATCACTTAATGCCTGTACTTCTGAGATACTGCCGTCTTTTGATACAAGAAATGAAACTGTTACTGTATAATTACCAGGTGCAGCGCCATTATCGGCAGGCGTTTGGTTGTTAAGGTTTCTTTCCAGGAACTTTCTCCATGCATCCTGTCCACCCGGAAATTTTGCTTCTACCTGTACACTGGTAAATTCCTTATCATAATCCGCTTCCTGTACTTTTGGGGCTTCCACGGTTCCCGTACCTTTTTCTACCGGCGCTTCTACCACGTCAGACTTTTCTCCTTCCTGGTTAAAGGCCCCGATTTTAGTGTCTTCAAGCTTTTCCTGTTCAGGTGGCTTTTCTTCCGGTTTAACTTCTTCGTCTTTTACAATTTTGGGTGGCGTAAATTTAGTAACCTCAACCTTTGGCGGTTCTTTGGGAGGTGGTGGTGGTGGTGGTGGTTCATCCTTTTTTTCAGTTTTTATTTCTTCTAATTTTACGTCTTCTACAACCATTTGTTTAGGCTGGCTCTCGCTTATTTTTTTTGCTATTACTGAGCCAACAAAAATTAAGAGGCAAACGGCAAGCATGATTATCAGCGATCTTATCATCCGTTTGTTGTAGGACTTACGCAATTCGTATGCTCCATATTCTTTATTCCTTCCTTCAAAAAGAATGTCAAGAATATCGGCATTCATAATTTTGTTTGCTTCCATTACTTAAATTATTTTATTTTCTTAGATGCACAATATTTAAAATTCCATAAATATTCTATTGTCCTTGTGTTCTTTTAATAAGCTGGTCTTCCACATCAGAAATATCTACAACAGCATAGCGTTTTACTACATTTATACTCATCTCATCTAAAATATCAATGAAATTTTTATAATTACTTTGATCATTGGGTTTAATAACAACTACCAGGTTTGTATCTGCCTGTTGTTTTTTTCTAATAATCACGTCACGAATGTCTTTAAAGTTTGAAGATTTAAAATTCGACGCATCAGGCGTTAATTCTCCTTCGTAATAAAATACGTTATTATTGTTTCCAAGAAGTATGGTTAAGGCACCTGATTGTTTTATTTTATTCTGATCCTCATCTTTTACTTTATCATCAGGCAAAGCCAGGCGCATCGCTGTTGGCTGGCTTATGGTGGTTGTAAATACAAAAAACGTAATCAATAAAAAACCAAGGTCAACCATTGGAGTTAAGTCAACTCTTGTAGAAAGTTTTTTTGCTTTTTTGACGCCGGGACCTTTTTTGTGGCCACCACCGCCCGAGGTATCCATTTCTGCCATTACACTTAGTTTTTTAATTAATAAATTAAGATTCCTTCTTGCCGCTGGTGTTTTGTTTAAACAAATCAGTGCCTTCAGGCACATTTGCCTGGTTGGTTACCATTTGAAATTTAAACTGGTCATTCTTTTTAAAAGCAGTAAGAATGTTTTTAAATACGGGATATTTAGCTACATTATCCCCTTTTAAAATTAAATCCATTTTAGAACCCTGGTATGCTTTTACGGCAGCCGCAACCCAATCAATCATTTGATTATTCAATGTGTCTTGTGCAGGAATGCCAGGCAAACTTTTAGCCGTCATTTCATCAGGCCTGAATGCTGCCTGCTGTTTTAACTGTGAAAATGCTGCCCCTATAAAAGGTGCTTTTACCAATTTAGTAATCTCTTCTTTGGTAAGCCCAAGGCCTTTGCTTGTATTAATATCTTCAAGTATTGCTTGCTTTTTATCCCTGTCTGCAGCATTATCACCGAATGATAAGTAAACATGCCCGTCAGCATTTAAAGAAATCATTACCACGTTTTTATCAGGCACGAATTTATTTGCAACCGATTTTGGGGTTTTAATTGGTACAGCCTCAGATGGCTTGGGCTTTGTTGTTAAAATGAAAAACGAAAGAAGCAAAAATGCAACATCACACATAGCGGTCATATCAACGTTTGTGCTCTTTCTTGCGATTTTAGGTCTTGACATTGTATGAAATTTTTATTCTAAGATGCTCGTGAGTTTAAATTCCATAAACTTTACATCTTACCTGTAATTAGATGCGAAGCTTTGGGTTAAAGTAAAACCGGATTCATCTATACCGAAAGTAATGGCATCAATTTTTGTTGTAAATACATTATACATAATGATTGCTATGGCAGATGTACCGATACCCAGTGCAGTGTTGTATAAGGCTTCAGAAATACCCTGGGATAATTGCGCTGACGCATCGCTGCCGCCTGTTTCGGCAAGAGAAGCAAATGAGCGAATCATACCTATTACCGTTCCTAATAACCCAAGCAATGTAGCAACGGATGCAATTGTTGAAAGAAACACGAGATTTTTTTCAAGCATAGGAAGCTCCAGTGCCGTTGCTTCTTCAACTTCTTTCTGAATATTTAATACTTTTTGCTCCGTAGTTAACTCAGAATTGGTAATCATTTCTTTGTATTTACGTAAACCGGCTTTCATTACATTACCAACTGAACCTTTTTGCTTATCACAGGCTGCAATTGCTTTATCTACATCTTTATTGGCAAGGTTATATTGTACTGTACGAATAAATTCAGCAATATTACCCGTACCGGTTGCTCTTGAAACGGTAAGCAATCTTTCTATAACAAAGGTTACAACAGTTAAAAAGCATCCGATTAAAATTGGTACAATAATACCACCAAGATACATACGGGATAATGCGGTTTTGGGTCCTTCATGTTTTGGCCAAAATCCGCCCCCTGTATCCGGCTTGTCAAAATTTGAATCAGCTCCAATTACAAAACGCCAGATAAGGTAGCCGAGAATAATACATGTTAATGGTGCAAGCCACGAAATAGAATTGCGTGATCTTTTAGGTTGCACTGAAGAAATGCTTCTTGCTGCTGTAGTAGCAGTCGGTCTTGTTTCAGCCATAACAAAATTAATTTTAGGTTTTTAAACTTTTTGTTTTGAATTAATACTTTCAAAAAAACTGCCAATCCATTTTTTCAAGCAATCCAATGAATTGTGTTTTCAAATGGGCTTGTAAATTAGTTAAATTCCTGAAAGCAACAATTTTTCGCAATTTTATTTTTAAATTTTCTTTCAGCAAAGCTTTAATGCTAACGAGTGTTTTTATGCAAACGTTTTCATTACAACCCAACAATGATAAATTTGTTTATTAAATATGAAACATAAAATAGTTGTAGCAATAACAGGCGCCAGTGGTTCTATATATGCAAGGCTTTTATTAGATAAGCTTGTGCAAATAAAAGATCAATGGTCTGAACTTTCTGTGGTAATAAGTAATAATGCAAAAACAATTTGGGAAACAGAAATGGGTAATAAAGATTACAATAATTATCCTGTACATTACTACGATAAGTTTGATTTTAATGCACCTTTTGCATCCGGTTCTGCACAATATAATATTATGATAATTGTGCCCTGCAGTATGGGAACGCTTGGCAGAATTGCTTCCGGTGTTAGTGATGATCTTATAACACGCGCTGCAGATGTTACTTTAAAAGAAAGAAGAAAACTTATTCTTGTTGTTCGCGATACACCGTATAATCTTATTCATATAAAAAACATGGAAATTGTAACACTTGCCGGCGGCATTATCTGCCCTGCAACTCCTTCTTTTTACAGTAAGCCGGCAACCATTGATGAGGTAGCATTAACAGTAGTAAACCGCATTATAGATCTTACAGGACTGGAATCAAACAGTTACCGTTGGGGTGCGAAAGACAATAGACCATAGAACATGGACCATGGCTATGGACTGTTGACCATGGACTTTCTTAATTCTACATAAGAAATTTTGCAATCAATGCTGCTACTGCATATAAACATGATATTATAAAAATGCCTTTTGCTGTTTCATCTTTGCGTGCATTAAAATAATAAGTAAGCAACGCCACATTTACAAAAAGCGAGAAGGTTGAAATAGCGGTTATTAATGTTCTTTCGGTAAAAACAATTTTTAAAAAATCTGTCATTGAATATGTCGGATAAAACTTCCAGAAGAAATATCCAATCATACCCAACAGCGGCGCAAGCACACCAAGAATTATTCCGAATAAAAGATTGTTGCGTTTCAATGCTTACTGGTTATAATTTTCTGCAATTTAGTTTTTAGCATGTAATTAGTGAGGTCGAATTGTACAGGCACTACGCTTATATAATTATTTTCAAGCGCCCACACATCCGTATCTTTTCCTTTATCAAAATTTTGAAATTCACCGGTAAGCCAATAATATTTTTTTCCTGACGGATCGCTGCGTTCATCAAAACGTTCTTCATATTTTGCATAAGCCTGCCTGCATATTTTTAAACCTTTTAATAATTCTTTTGATGATGGAGGAATATTCACATTTAAACAAAGATGCTTATCAATTTTTTTATTAAGAATTTGTTTTACTAATAGGTTTGCGTAATAGACAGCGGCCGTAAAATCTGCTTCAATACTGTAATCCAATAAAGAAAAACCAATGCTCGGAATACTTTCTATAGATGCTTCCAGTGCAGCACTCATAGTACCGGAATAAATTACATTAATAGAATGATTGGCGCCATGGTTAATGCCGCTTAAACAAATATCAGGTTTGCGGTGCAATACTTTATCAACAGCAAGCTTTACACAATCAACCGGTGTACCACTGCATTGATACGCTTCAATATCATCAAATGTTTGCACAGCAGTTAAACGTAAAGGATAGCCAATTGTTATGGCATGTCCCATGCCGCTCTGTGGTTTATCGGGTGCTACCACAATTATTTTTCCCAAACCTTTTACCGCTTCTGTTAATGCTTTAATGCCGGGTGCGGTTACACCATCATCGTTGGTTATAAGAATAATTGGCGCTTCTTTTTTTGAATGCTTTGCTTTTGGCATAAGTGCAAGATAAAGATACAGGAAGTTTAAGCTTAGGATTAGTGTATAAGTAAAGTAGATTTTAAAATATGTTGTGGTAATAACTTTATTAAAATTGAAATATTATTTTATCTCTTATATTATTATTTAAGCAGTTATATACATTAATCAGTATATTTACTGACGATCACACATTCTTCTTAGCTCTTTTAATATCCTATTCATGATTAAATTTAAAAATATTCTTTTAGTTGATGATGATGAAGATTATTTGTTTCTTACCAAACATAGTCTCGAAAACTTACACGTGTTTGACAAAGTGAATACATCATCCAGTGGTTACGAAGCGCTCAGTTTTATTACTAATAATTGCATTGAACATCAACCAGGTACTTGTCCATTCGTAATACTTATTGATATTAGGATGCCGGGAATGAACGGGTTTGCTTTTTTGGAAAGGTTTATGCACCTTGAAGGCATAGTGAAAGAAGATTTTCAAATATATATGGTAAGCTCTTATACAAACGATGATGATAAGACAAAATTGGAAAAATATAATGTCCGGGGATTTATTAATAAACCTCTCGATGCAAATAAATTGAAAAACTTATTTAATTAAAGGG
>JGI24806J26614_1000681_pt1 | contig 11137 bp, 11 predicted proteins | sample Kansoi200umMDA_FD_26614 | JGI IMG/M metagenome (IMG submission 26614)
ATTGGCTAGCACGTGTGCCTGCATGTGATGGACTGAAATGATCGGCTTGTCTAATGCCACTGCGAGGGATTTTGCAAACTGTGCTCCAACCAGCAATGAGCCAATTAAGCCAGGCGCTTGTGTAAATGCAAAAGCATCAATACCTGCTAAATCAACACCGGAAATTTTTAATGCCTGGTCTGCAACTGGAACAATATTTTTTATATGCGCCCTGGAGGCCAGTTCCGGAACCACTCCTCCATATTTCTCATGAACAGATTGATTGGCTATAACATTGCTCAATATTTTACCCTCTCTGCAAACGGCAACCGATGTATCATCACAGGAAGATTCAATGGCAAGAATGGTAGGCATGTGTTATATATGTTTTGACGTACGATATAGGATGTTTGAATGTTTGAATGTTTGATTTTGATTTGATGTTTTGAGCATGATATTACATTCATTTTCTTACATCGTACATCGCACATCGTACATTTTATTTACTCCTTATGGCAACTACAGGATCCATACGAGCTGCAATAGAAGCAGGAATGATGCCGGCTAAAATCCCTATTAAGACACAAATAGAAATGGCAAGGGTAAGAATGCCAGGGGATATGGACACAGGAAATTGAAATATTCCACTTAAGATGAGGGTTAAAATATATACGAGGAGTAATCCTATCAATCCGCCCATAATGCAAATGATTGCGGCTTCCATTAAAAATTCGAGTAGAATAGAACTGCGCCTGGCGCCAATAGCTTTTTTCAATCCTATCATTGCAGTTCTTTCCTTAACGGTTACAAACATTATGTTAGCGATACCAAATGCGCCAACAATAAGGCTCAATGCACCAATAGCCCAGCCACCAATATTTATATTTACGAAAAGCGAACCTACTGCATCACTGAAGGCATTAACGTCATTAAGGCTAAAATTATCTTCTTTGGTTGGGCTTATCTTTCTTATAGATCTCATTGCACTTTTTAATTCATCTTTTAAAGCGTTCGCACTTATTCCGTCTTTTCCCATAACCATGATAAATGGATTTGAATATTTCTCTTCAAAGATCTGGCGGCAAAATCTGTAAGGGAGCATTACCGATTTGTCATAATTCCATCCAACAAAATTTTGGCCTATCTTTTTTATTACACCTATGATCTGCGCTTTTCTCCCGTTGGCTGAAATTTCTTTACCTAAAGCATTACCGGCACTTCCAAATAAATCTGATGCGTTGTCAAATCCAATGATAAGCACATTGCTTCCCGAGGCAAATTCCGCGGAAGAGATAAATCTTCCATATTCAATGGTGATTGGTTGTATCTCGTTTTGCTCTTCAGTTACACCATAAAAAGTTACACCCTGCAGCACACTGTTTTTGTATTCTATATTGCCCATATTATTTATATTATAAGCAATATGGCTTGCGAGCTGGCTGCGTTGTTTTATAAGGGCTACTTCTTCGTACACAGGTTCCGGCCTGTTTATAAATTTCCACCAGGGGTAATCCGGACCGCCACTGTAATCCCATTTATCAATATAAATGGTGTTTGCACCTAATCCTTTAATTTCATTTTGAATATTGTTTTCGAGACTGTTAACCGTTGCCAATACTCCAATTATACAAAAAATGCCAAAGGAAATACCGATAAGCGATAGTGATGTACGCAACTTATTCACTTTTAACTCCTGCATCGTAAGTCTTAAAGAATTCGATAGAATCGTGAGCATTTTTCGCATTCTCAAATTTAAGATAAATCATCGATTAGCAATGGGTTGTTAGGAGTAAGGTATCAGCAATCAGCTATCATGTAAAAATTTCATGCCCCAATAAAAGCCGATACCTGATTGCTGATACCTGAAAGCTTATCTTTATCCTCAATTTATTTTTTTTGAAGACCTCTCAACATAATCTTCGATTACAGAAAATAATTACGATTGTTGCCTTTATTCTGTTCTTAATTAAAATGGCAGCCTGGTACTTAACGAATTCTGTTGCTATTTTAACTGATGCCTTGGAAAGTACGGTAAATGTTGTAGCTGCAATAATAGGAGTATATAGCCTGTATGTTTCGGCAAAACCAAAAGATGAAGATCATCCTTATGGTCATGGAAAGGTTGAATTTATTTCGGCGGCTGTAGAAGGAACATTGATTAGCGGCGCAGGGTTTTTGATCATTTACCAGGCCACAACTAACCTGTTGCATCCGCCTGCCATTAAAAAACTGGATTATGGAATTATTTTAGTTGCTGTTACTGCAGTTATAAATTACATCACGGGAACAGTGTGTTTACGTACAGGCATCAAAAACAATTCACTTCCATTAATTGCCAGCGGTAAGCATCTTAGAACAGATACCTGGTCAACATTGGGAATAATTGTGGGGTTGGTGCTGATCTATCTTACCGGCTTAACGTGGCTTGACAGTGCCGTTGCTTTCCTGTTTGCTTTTATTATTATTTATACCGGTTATAAAATAGTGCGTACATCTGTTGCGGGCATAATGGATGAATCAGATATTACTTTACTTAATGGCCTTGTTGATTTGCTTAATAACAATCGGAGAGAAAACTGGATCGATTTGCATAACCTGCGCATAATAAAATATGGCAGTACGATTCATATGGATTGTCACTTAACGCTTCCCTGGTACCTAAATGTAAACGAAGGACATGGCGAAGTTGAGGCCCTGGCGGGAATTGTTAAAGATAAGTATGGCGAAGCGGTGGAACTGTTTGTTCATGCTGATGGCTGCCAGGAATTTTCATGCAGGATTTGTTCAAAACACAATTGCCTGGTGAGGCAGCATGCGCTTGAAAAAAGAATTGAATGGACTATCAATAACATTTCACAGGATAAAAAACATATGCTGCACTATTAAAAGAGACTTGCTATTCCAAATGCCGCCGCAGCCGCTAAAGCTCCGATCAATGTTACCTTTATTGCGCCGGCTACAGGCGATACCCCGGTAACTTTACTTTTAAAATATCCAAATACAAACAGGCAAAGAAGGGTTGCAACAATTGATATTTTTAAAGCCTCAGTTGAATGAGCTATAAAAAAATACGGGCAGAGTGGAATTGTTCCTCCGACTATATAGGATAGCCCGATATTCAATGCGCTTTTAGTCGCTCTTTTAGGATCAGGCTCATCAAGGCCCAATTCATATTTCATCATAAAATCCACCCATTGCTTTTTATCTCTCGCTATTTCTTCAGTTGCTCTATATTGAATTTCTTCGCTTAAACCTATCTGTTCAAAAAATTCTCTCACTTCCTGCTTTTCCCGTTCCGGCACTCTTTCCACTTCATCATATTCTCTTTTTAATTCGCTGCTGTAGTGGTCCTGTTCGGTTTTGCCGGCAAGGTATCCCCCAAGTCCCATAGCAATACTGCCGGCGGCTATTTCTGCAATTCCCGCAATAACAATAATGCTGCTTTTATCTACGGCGCCGCTCAAGCCTGCTGCCAATGCAAAGGGAACGGTAAGCCCGTCGCTCATTCCAATTACAATGTCTCTGAGCAAATCGGAGCTTTGCATGTGCTGCTCAATATGTTCATCATTTGAATGTGTGTGCAATTTTTTATCTAAAGATAGGCGTTGAAAATAATTTACGTTAAACATTTATGCAGATGTTTACCTGAACATTTTAATTATCATGAACTGAGAAAAAGATTGAGAGAAATTCGGTGAGAGAAATTCGGTATGATTGGGGAATTAATTCAAATGCTGCGACAAATGAAAATGTATCTTATTAAGAAGATCTTTTACTTCAAAGGGCTTGGCAATAAAATCATCAGCCCTGCAGGATTTGAAAACGTCTTCCATTTTAGTTTGGGCCGAAAACATAATAACAGGAATATCTTTTGTTTTATTGTTAGCTTTTAAAGCTCTGCAAATATCTCTTCCGTCTAATCCCGCCGCAAGGAACACATCCATAAGTATTAAATGAGGATCAAAATCATCAGTCTTTAACAAGGTCTCTTCCCCGTTTGGTGTAACTACAACCTCGTAGCCATAATTTTCAAGAATAACTTTCACGATTTGCAGTATGTCGGTATTGTCGTCTACAACCAGAATTCTATTCATTTAGCACATTTAGCGTTTTTCCCAACAAAAATTACACCATAGAAACAAATATTTTTTTTAAGCTTCCTGTATTAATCTTGATTTTCCGCTGAAAAACTATAAAACTTTTACAATATATCCATATTTTGAATATAAAAATGTATCGAAAGAGGATATTAGTTTGTTTTTGAAAATGAGTTTAAGCTTGTTTTTATAATATTACAGCATTCCAATAATTGTTCCTTTGTAATTACTAAAGGGGGCGCCAGCCTGATCTTGTTGCCATGCGTTGGTTTTGCCAGGAGCCCATTGGCTTTAAAAAGTAAACAGAGATTCCATGCAGTTTCTTCTTTAGCATCCCTTATAGTAATCGCATTAAGCAGCCCTTTTCCACGAATATCTTCTATCAGGGGAGAATTCATTTTTCCCAATTCGAGTCTAAACAAATTGCCTAGTGTGGCGGCATTTTCCGGAAGTTTTTCTTCTTTTAAAACAGTAAGCGAAGTGATGGCTATTTTGCACGCCAATGGATTGCCGCCATAAGTGCTGCCATGCTCACCAGGTTTTATCGTCATCATAATTTCATCATCAGCTAATACAGCGCTTATGGGTAGTGTTCCTCCACTTAAAGCTTTTCCTAAAATTAAAATGTCTGGCCTCACATTTTCGTGATCGCAGCAAAGCATCTTACCGGTACGGCCTAAACCGGTTTGTATTTCATCTGCAATAAATAACACATTGGCATCTGAGCAATACTGTTTAGCTATGCTTAAATAATTTTCATCGGGTACAATCACGCCGGCCTCACCCTGCATAGGCTCTACTAAAAAGCCGCAAACATTTTTTTGAGAAAGAGCGTTTGCTAAGGCATTAAGATCGTTGTATGGAATTAACTCAAACCCGGGCATAAAAGGCCCAAAGCCTTTTCTTGATGAAGGATCACTGCTGAAAGAAATGACAGTGCCGGTACGTCCATGAAAATTTCCTTCACAAACAATAATTTTAGCTTCATTTTCAGGCAATCCTTTAACCTCATAACCCCACTTGCGGCAGAGCTTAATGGCGGTTTCCACAGCTTCCACACCGGTGTTCATTGGTAAAACCTTATCGTAGCCAAAATATTTTGTAATAAACTCTTCGTATTCCCCTAATGCATCGCTGTGAAAAGCCCTGCTTGTTAAGGTTAATTTTTGCGCCTGCTCAATAAGTGTATTAACTATTTTTGGGTGGCAGTGCCCCTGGTTAATTGCAGAGTAGCCGCTTAGAAAATCATAATATTTTTTGTCGTCAACATCCCAAACATAAACTCCTTTTCCCTTGTTTAATACCACGGGAAGAGAGTGATAATTGTGAGCTCCATATAAATGTTCAAGATCTATATATGCCTGGCTTTTTGATGTTTGCTTAACAAGTGTTTGCATGATGAAGTAAATAAATTATTTTAAAAAGGACTATTGCCGGGGAAAGGATTATGACCTGGGAAGAGGGGTATGCTTATACCGAATGATGAAGCAGATCAAGGTTTTTAGCTAAGAACAATACTATGTGGCGAGATGAGGACACGTTGTAAATTTAGTGCAAGATAATTTTTTTATCCTAAATCTGTTATACGAACAAAAAAGCCGTTAAAAAGGTTTGCAGGCAGGGATGATGTTTTATTAAAGATGCCAAACATGGTTGATCCGCTTCCGCTAAGACTTGCATATACAGCTCCCGCTTTATAAAGAGTTGATTTTATTTTTTTTATTTCCGGGTAGTTTTCAAATATGGGAATTTCAAAGTCATTAACCAGGTTCGATTCCCATGTTTCTACAGGCTGGGTAATAATTTCCCTGATTGATGTTGGAGGCATTGCTGGTTTTATTTTACTAAAAGCCCATGCAGTATTTATCTGAATACCCGGGTTCACTATCATTATTTTATAAGAAGAGAGATCTATGTCCAGTACTTTCAATAGTTCTCCTCTGCCTGAGGCCAAACATGGCTTATTGTACAAAAAGAAAGGACAATCACTTCCCAATTGCAGAGCGTAATCCCTCAATTGAGCAACTGTAAGCTTTGTCAGGAATTTTTCTTTTAATATTTGCAGCGTAAATGCAGCATCAGCAGACCCACCTCCTAAACCGGCGCCAATCGGGATTGCCTTGTGCAAATGAATTTTTATAGAAGGAAGTGAGGGGTAATCTTTCTTTAACAGGTTGTAAGCCTTAGAGCATAAATTATTTTCGAAATCGCCAACAGGTAAACCAGTGACAGTAAACTGATTTTTATTGTTCTCATTAGCTACAATTTCAAGAGCATCTTTTAAATCAACCGGATAAAATACGGTTTCAATATCATGATAATTATCCGGTCTCTTCCGCAGAATATTTAATCCTAAATTAATTTTGCAGTTTGGGAAAACAATCAACGTAATTGATAATTGATAATTGAGAATAGAGAATGTATGGCCTGGAAGAAATTATTTTTATTCTCTGTTTACCTTTTAGGTGCAGGTGCTATTTTTTCCGCTGTTTAATTTCATCCCTTATGGCAATTGCCTTAATGTAATCTTCCTGCTCAAGCACTTCATTTAATAAGGTATCAAGTTCCTGCAGAGACAGCTTCTTCAAATCGTCCCTTGTGCCTGCATCGGCCTGTTGAACGGGAGATTTCTTTTTCTTTTCATCATCTTCCATTAAAATACCGGCGCTATCTAAAATATTATCAAAAGTAAAAATGGGACAGCCAAATCTTACCGCAAGAGCCACCGCATCCGAGGTTCGTGAATCAATTTCAACCGTATCATTTTCTGTTGAACAAACAAGCTTTGAATAAAATATCCCTTCCTGCAAATCATTTATAATTACTTCCACCAGGTCAACATTAAAAGCCATCATAAAATTCTTCATAAGGTCATGAGTAAGGGGACGGCTTGGCTGCATTCTTTCCAGAGCTACTGCTATTGCCTGCGCTTCAAAGCCGCCTATAACAATGGGTAATCTTCTCAGGCCATTTACCTCACCCAATACAACAGCATAAGAGTGGGTTTGAGTGATGCTATGAGACAGTGCGACTATTTCCAATTCAATTTTTTTCATAAAACCAGTCCTCTTAAGTGGGTTACATTTAGATAATAGCAAATATATAAAAATTAAAGCCTTTCTATATATTGGAAGCTTTTATAAGTTTTTTAAAATTGTAGAACCCACATCAAGCGGCTTAGTTTCCTTTTAGTTTTTTTACGGCCTCAACTATTTTGGGCATTACTTCAAATGCATCGCCTACAATTCCGTAATCAGCGGCTTTAAAAAATGGCGCTTCAGGATCTTTATTTATTACAACAATTACTTTACTTCTGTTTACACCTGCAAGGTGCTGTATCGCTCCTGAAATACCTATTGCGAAATATAAGTTAGGGGCAATTGCCAAACCCGTTTGCCCAACATGTTCATGATGCGATCTCCACCCGGCATCTGAAACTGCACGGCTGCAGGCTGTTGCGGCACCAAGGGCTTTGGCAAGATCAGTAACAAGGTGCCAATTCTCAGGACCTTTAAGTCCACGACCACCGCTTATCACCAAAGTTGCTTCTGATAAAGGAACTTCACCTGCAACTTTATTTACTTCTGTTACTTTTACTTTTGACTGTGGAACGGTAATGCCGGGTTCTATTACTTCTGCTTTTCCTTCCGTTGTTGTTATCTTATATGAGTTGGGATTAACCGCAATAATTTTTATCTCAGTTTTTATTTGAACGTTTGCAAAAGCTTTACCGCTGAATACATTCTTTTTTACAATGAAGCCGTTACTAATGTCAGGTAATGCTACTGCCCCTGATACAAGGCCTGCCTTTAACTTTACAGATAACCGCGGAGCAATCGCTTTGCCATTGATATTATTTGAAAGAACAATAACAGAGGCTCCTGTGCGCTGCGAGGCCTCTGAAATGATGTCAGTAAATGCCTGGGTATCTAACGTATTTAATTGCTCATTTTTAAAAGCGTGAACTTTCTTTAAACCATATTCTCCCAATGAAGCAAGATCGTCTGTTACATTTCCTAATACAATTCCCTCAGCATCTGTACCCATCATTTCAGCAAGCTTTGCTCCATAGCTTACTGCTTCAAGCGAGTTGCGTTTGATATGTCCTTCTGATTGATCTAAAAAAATTAAAACTGACATCTTCTTAATTTGCTTATATAATTACTTTGCTAAAAAAAATTTCTGTTGAATAATCTCCGCACCGCTTCGCCTTTTCTCTCTCCCTTTAGGGAGAGGATAGGTGAGGGTTTTCTAAAATAATTTTGCTTCTTCATGTAATAGTCTAACGAGTTCTTCAGGATGATCTGCTGAAACAAGTTTTACACCTGCTTTTGGCGGAGGCAATTCAAATGAAACAATTGAAGTTAAGGCATCTGTTTTAATGGGCTCAAGTACTTTTAAAGGCTTTGTTCTTGCGCCCATAATGCCCTTCATATTAGGTATGCGTTGTTCGGCCATCCCTTTTTGGCAGCTGACAACAACGGGTAAATTAACTTCATTTACTTCCTCACCACCTTCAATTTCGCGGTTAACGGTTGCTGTATTTTCATTCAATACAAACTTACTCGCCAGGGATATATAAGGAAGACCTAACAGTTCCGCAACCATTCCCCCAATGGAAGAGCCGTTATAATCAATAGTTTCCTTTCCGGTAAAAATAATATCATAACTATTTTGCTCTGCTACTGCTGCAATTTGTGAAGCAATAAAAAAGCTATCATCGCTATCGGCGTTTACACGCATAGCTTCATCGCCACCAAGGGCCAAAGCCTTGCGAATGATCGGGTCATTATCGGGGCCTCCCACATTTATTAAGTGTATCTGAACGCTGGCATCGGCTTCTTTTAATTGGATGGCTCTCACCAGTGCATACCATTCATCATAAGGGTTTAAGATGAACTGTACACCTGCGTCAGCAAATTTCGTATTGTTATCTTTGAAGGTTATTTTTGCCGTAGTATCAGGGGTTTTACTTATACAAACAAGTATCTTCATACGCTGCAATTTTTTTAAGAGAGGCAAAGATAGGCAGTTATAAAAGCCAAAAAAATTATTGTTGCCATGGACAGAATTGAAAAATTAAAGGAATATCTTAAGTCGGCGCAAAAAGATAGTTTCCTGCAACATGCGCTGGCACTGGAATATATAAAATCGGGAAATGACGACGAGGCCCGGAAACTTTTTGTAGAAATATTGCTTCGTGAGCCTACCTATATAGGGTCGTATTATCATCTAGCTAAATTGCTTGAACGTACCGGTGAAACAGATAAGGCCATAAAAATTTATGAAAAGGGAATGCAGGAAGCAAAAAGAACCGGAGATAATCATTCATATAATGAGTTGCAGGGTGCGTATGAGGAGATAGTTGAACCATAGTCTGAACTGGGATTTTTGGGATTGATGGGATTAGTTATGTTACTTTTAAGAATATCCACATTGCAATAATCTGCACACATCACATCTGATTTAGTAACGCTATATCATGTTCAATTAATGAAATGAATCTTCTTAAAGAGTTCACCAACTTTATTAAAACAGAAAATCTTTTTCAACCGAAAGATAAATTAGTACTTGCTGTTAGTGGAGGAATTGATTCCGTTGTGTTATGTGAATTGTGTTACCAGGCAAAATTTGATTTTGTAATCGCCCATTGTAATTTTCAGTTGAGAGGAGAGGAAAGCGAAAGAGACGAACTGTTTGTAAAAGATATTTCAGAAAAATACAAGGTTAGGTTTTTTGTAAAGAAGTTTGACACGGAAAAGTTTGCTGATACTAATAACCTGTCCATTCAGGTAGCAGCAAGAGAATTGAGGTATAGTTGGTTTAAAGAAATTGTCAATGGTGAGTGGTCAATGGGCAATGGGCAATCGTCAACGGTGAGTGGTCAATGGTCAGCGGTCAATGGTCAAAGGTCAATTAATGATGGTAATATTCACCATTCCCCATTCACCATTCACCATATCCTCACTGCACACCATGCTAATGATAATATCGAAACATTACTGATGAATTTTTTCAGGGGCACCGGCATTAATGGTTTGCGTGGCATTCTGCCAAAACAGAACAATATAATAAGACCTCTTTTGTTTGCAACGAGAGCTGACATTGTAGATTTTGGCAGGGAAAATAATTTATCTTTTGTTGAAGACTCTTCTAACTTATCTGAAAAATATACAAGAAATTATTTTCGCCATCAGCTTATTCCATCAATAGAAAAAGTATTTCCAAAAGCAGAAGATAATTTAAAAGATAATCTTAAACGATTCAGGGAAATCGAAATGCTTTATCAGCAATCTGTTTCTACTCTTAAAAAAAAGTTATTAGAGCATAAGGGAGAAGAAGTTCATATTCCTGTTTTAAAATTATTAAAAACCCAACCATTATTTACGTTGGTATATGAGGTTATAAAAGATTTCAATTTTACTGCTCATCAAACTGATGAAGTAATAAACCTGTTACAAAGTGAAACAGGAAAATATGTAGAATCTTCATCTCACAGAATAATTAAAAATCGTAATTGGCTTATAATTGCGCCAACTAGTTCTTTGTTAGCGCAAAATATTTTAATCGAACAAACTGATAAGGCGATTGAGTTTGCAAATGGCAAATTAAAGATTGAGAAGCTCTCTGCTGAAAATTGCCGCCTATCTGCCGATAATAAAATTGCCACGCTTGATGCAGATGAAATTAAATTCCCTTTATTGCTAAGAAAGCATAAACAGGGCGATTATTTCTATCCGCTTGGTATGAATAAAAAGAAAAAGTTAAGCCGCTTTTTTACAGATCAAAAATTATCAATCACGGAAAAAGAAAATACCTGGGTTATCGAGATGGATAAAAAAATTCTATGGGTGGTGGGAAAAAGAATTGATGATCGGTTTAAAATAACTGCAAAAACAAAAAATATTCTCAGGGTTAGCCTATGTTAAATTTGGTTCGCATATAATATTTTACCTGGTCGATAAAATCCGTCCAGATATCAACATTCGCATAAAGTTTTGTAGCAACTATAATAAAAATTACGCCAAACAAAGCTCCCCAGATATGCGCTGAGTGGTTAA
>JGI24806J26614_1000682_pt1 | contig 11132 bp, 8 predicted proteins | sample Kansoi200umMDA_FD_26614 | JGI IMG/M metagenome (IMG submission 26614)
AAAAACTAGTGTTGTTAAGGAGAAAGAAGAAAACACAGATAATAAGGATAAAGAAGAAAACTTAGTTGTTAAGGATGAGGACGAAAATACAGCTAATAAGGACAAAGAAAAAACACTATCGGTTTCAGATCGCGATGAAGATGATATAAAAAAAATTGAAAAAATCAGGATAGATACGGGAGGTTTCTTTAAAGTGAAGATAGATTCAGGGGGGTTCAAAAAATATCCTGACATTGTTCTGTCGGACGCTCCGAACACGTGCTGCGAAGCGCGTTTTTACATACACGAGGGAGTCAGGTTGTCAGAGGAACCCTTTGATTCAACCGGTATAATTTTTAGGAATTTCGAGCCTGGTTTCGTAAAGCTTAATAAAAAACTTGCGGAACAACGGCTCCTGAATAAAAAATATACTCCTGTCAGGTTAGAGGTAAAAAAACTCTTTTTAAGAAGAAAGGCAAGAGTAAAAATAAAATATGACAAAGAAAAGAACCCGGAACTGAAAGAACTTAGAAAAGTAAAATGGACCTACAGTTTTAGAAAAAATTCCGAACAGTATTCTTCCTTTAAAAAGAGAAAATTCTCCGAAATAAGAATAACCTACGACCCGGTAAGTAATAGAGCTGTTCTAAAATTAAAAGAAAAGGGCAGTTTTTGTTATGTGACCCTTAAACCAAAAGATAAGCAGAGAGCGATTAAAGAAAAGATGGAAAATTATCAAAAGGCGCTCACCAAACGCGTATTACCTCCCTATGTTTGTTTTTGGGCTTTTAACGATAAATTCTTCGCCAGGGAAGAAAGAGGGCTTTCCTTTAAAAATTGGATCGGGTATTTTAACACGCACTTAAATCAGGTTCATACCCGCTATGATTCCCTGAAGCAAAACATTGAAAAGGTCATTTCCGACCTGCATTGTCCTTGTATTCTACCTCCACCTAGCGAGGATAGTATTGGTGGAGGACGTAAAATTCTATTAAAACACAGTGGTCCTAATAGAATCCTGATCATTGGTCTCGGGCTATATAATTATGACGTAGTTATTCCCATCGAAGACCAAATATTTATAAATAATCCAACATTTATGGATAAGAAAGGAAAAAAAATACATCCAAAAGAGTCCTTTTTACTTTTAGGCGATTTAAAGGGAGTGATCCATTTTGAGAGCAAGGACCCTTTTTTCCTTGTTGCGAATTATAAAAACAAGCTGTTTGTAGTTGACCAGGCAAACAGGCGCTATAAAATTGTGATGCAAGCCAGTGAAGATATACGTCATCACGACAGTGTTTTCATATTGCAGGATATTACAGCAGAAACGCAGAACCTGGAGGGTTTAGAAAAAGAATTGATGGCGAAGTAGTACAAACCATGGCTGGACTTAACCCCAGGTCTCTTCATCATTATCTTCCGAAATTTGCTGAGCCTTCTTTACAATAAGAAAGAAAACAGCAACTAAAACAATCTCAATAAAAAAATTGACCAGGCCGAAATTATCTATCGCACTGATAAAACCATATAGTGAACAATTTCGTATAAAGGACACTATAAAATAGACTATTGGAATTCCGAATAATATCAATAGCGCAAAGGTTTTGCGTTTACCGGTTAACTTCATAACGCTATAGTGTAAGAAAGTCTGATGATTACATTAATTAAAATTAGTAAAAGTAAAGCCTTAAAACAAAAATCAGTATATTTCCCGTATATCCGAGTTTCTTTGTTTTTAAATCCCGTTGGACATACATTTAATATCACTGACAATGGCAGAAAATCAGTAATAGACCTGTTATCAATCCTATTATGACAAGCATACTCGACGACATCCGGAAAATAAATAACCGGTTTCCAAAAGGCAGGTTAAGAAGGACCTATTTTATTTTTTTACAGATATTTTCTTTGGTCCTGGCGTTCCTTTGTATGGGAGCGGTAATGGACAATCGCCTTTCTGATAATGCTATTTTCGGAGTATTGGTGTGGATCATTTTGTTTGCACTTGTCGTTTTTGAATTGGTCATCGTTTCCAGGAGATTACAGGATTGCGGTTTTATGCCTTTGTTTTCTATTCTGGTACTTGTGCCTGCGGTCAATGGCGCGCTGATCCTGTTTTTATTCATTTACCCGGGTCAGAAAGGAGAAAATAAATATGGACCGGACCCGCGGGACAAGGACCGTGAAATTGGAAATGACACAAAGATCAAAACATAAAATGAAATGCATATTCCTCTTTCAGATGTTGTTACTAACATCCGATCTGTTTTCACAGACTTCAACCGCGACCATTTCTGTGAAAAAAGGAAAAACTCCGGTGACGTATTACAAGTATGACCGTCCTGCCTATTTCAAAGATTCCACTGGGGTTAGAGACATGTTGTTTATCGTCGACTTCATTAAAACCAATATAAAGCTTCCGGATTCCGTTGCTCGCGGGCTTGTCGCGGGAAAGGTGTTTATCGCATTTACGGTAACGAAAAATGGATCGCTGGAAAACATTCGCGTTTTACAAGGCATGAAGGGATGCAAGTCCTGCGATGCAGAAGCGATCCGGCTTTTTAGCTCCATGCCAAACTGGACTCCGGCCGTTGATGGGAGCAAGGTCGTTTCGTCAAAATTTCAATTGCCGGTTATTTTTCGGCAAACAGAATAAACAAAGCTTATAAAATAACCTGGTCATTCGTCCCTGATCCGTGGTAACCTTCATCCACCGGTAGATTTGGTTTTTTGGAAGCGGCTACGGCAAGCTCGTCGCAGCGGTTATTCTCCACATTGCTTGCATGTCCTTTTACCCAGTGGAATTGGTGTTTGGAGGCATCGTACACTCTTAAGAAACGTTGCCAGAGGTCGACATTGGCTTTGTTCTTAAAGCCGGTTTTGCGCCAACCGAGGACCCATTTCAGATTAATGGCGTCCACCACATATTTGCTGTCGGAATATACTTTTACTTTTAAGCCATTGTTGGTAACACTTTCCAGGCCAATGATCACTGCGAGCAGCTCCATGCGGTTGTTGGTTGTCCGTTTAAAGCCCCCGCTGATCTCCTTGCGGTGATTCTTAAACTTTAAAACAAGTCCAAAGCCACCGGGGCCGGGATTTCCGCTAGCCGCGCCATCCGTATATAGTTCAATACAGTCTTCCAAAATACTAAAGGCGAAAATAAATTAATTTCCCGGATAATAAGGTAAATAATTTCTCACAGAATTCACGGAAAACACAGAATTTAGAACGAGAGTGATCCATAAAATTTAACTCTGTGTAAATCTGTGTTATCTGTGAGAAACATTGCGGAAATGTAAATTAGTAAGTATATTCGTGTTTCAAATTTTTGATTATGTCAGTATTAGTAAATAAAGATTCAAAGGTAATTGTACAGGGCTTCACAGGTGGTGAGGGCACCTTCCACGCAACACAAATGATCGAATACGGAACCAACGTGGTTGGGGGTGTTACACCTGGAAAAGGCGGTACGGTTCATTTGGAACGTCCGGTGTTTAACACGGTTGCAGAAGCGGTGCAGAAAGCAGGAGCAGATGTTTCCATTATTTTTGTTCCGGCTGCATTTGCGGCAGACGCCATTATGGAAGCGGCAGAAGCAGGTATTAAGGTAATTGTGTGTATTACAGAAGGGATTCCAGTAAAGGACATGATCTATGTAAAAGAGTATTTGAAAGGCAGAGCTTGCCGTTTAATAGGACCTAATTGCCCTGGTGTTATTACCGCTGGCGAAGCAAAAGTAGGGATCATGCCAGGATTTGTATTTAAAAAAGGTAAAATAGGGATCGTTTCTAAAAGCGGAACTTTAACGTATGAGGCAGCTGACCAGATCGTGAAGGCTGGAATGGGGATCACTACTGCGATAGGTATTGGAGGAGATCCGATCATCGGCACACCTACCAAAGACGCAGTAGAGTTGTTAATGAATGATCCGGAGACAGAAGCCATTGTGATGATAGGCGAAATAGGCGGAAGCTACGAAGCAGAAGCTGCCCGCTGGATAAAAGCCAATGGCAACAAAAAGCCGGTTGTTGGATTTATTGCAGGCCAAACTGCACCTAAGGGACGTACCATGGGACATGCCGGGGCGATCGTAGGCGGGGCTGAAGATACGGCACAGGCAAAAATGCAGATCATGCGTGAGTGTGGTATTCACGTGTGTGAAAGTCCTGCTGAGATCGGTAAAACAATGGCCGCTGTTTTAAAAGGACAGAAAGTAACCGCATAAGATATTTTAATTTAAAAGTAGTTAAACCACCGCGTCCCGGTGGTTTTTTTATTGCTACCCGACGTGACATACACAGAATGAAGTCAGTTCAAGTAGGTTTGCCTGTTCTTTAAACCGTATCGAGAATTGTGCCTGGCGTAGCAGCGTTTCGTAGAAAACAAAAAAACCACCTGCGGGAAAGCAGATGGTTCTTAAAATTTGATCCGTTTATTTTCTTTCAATTATTTCTTATAGGGGCCGAAGCAGGAGCTGCAGTTTGTTGTGGCATAATGCCAAGCATTTGCGGTGTGATCATCGGTAACACCTTTTTAACCTCGGCGTAATTCGGGTTAATTTGTAAGGCTCTCTCCCAACTGCGTTTAGCCAAAGCGTATTTCCCCTGGTTAAAATAAGCGCCTCCAAGGTTGTACCAGGCTTCCTGATCGGTTGGAACCAGCAATGCCCACATGTTATAGGCGATAGCAGCTGAATCCATACGTCCACGGTTAAAAGCGATAGAACCTCTGTTCTTAAGATCGTTGGAATACACCTGGTAATAATTTCTCAGGTAAGGATTGTTCGGGTACAAACGCTCAGCGTTCTTCCAGTAATAAAGCGCCTCGAAATCTTTGCGAAGTTTAAAATACGCCAGACCAAGATTTAAATAACCGTTCACGTAACGCGGGTGAAGATCGACAGCATGTTTCAGGAACTTGATCCCTTTGTAAAGCGCAACCTCACGTTTGTTTTTGTATCCACCTTGTTTCACCTCTTCGTCGGTTACCACAAGTGTTCCATTGTAATCGTTAAAACGGGTAGAATCCTGGCCTACCACCTGTACACCGGTTACCTCTTTGGTATCCGCAAGATCCACCCAACGGGCACCTGCATTACCTAATACAAGAACGGAATGCGGCATGGTTTTTACGTCTTTTAAGAAGAGAGTTACGTCGTTTTTCCAGTCCCAGTTACGTTCCCAGGTTTTGCAACCAAAAAGGAAAGTGATCACCAGCACAATACTCACCAAACCGATCCTTCGCAAATTAAATGCGATGCCTGACAGCTTATCCAATCCTTTCAACATAAAATAAGCGGCGGCAATACAGAACCCGATGGACGAGTGGAAGATAAGACGTTCACCCATCGTTGCACCGATATCCATGAGCACGTTACCGATCATCAACGCAAAAATAATGTAGGTCATCAGGGCAAATCCAAGGATATGTTTCTTTAACGTGTAATAAATGGCCGCAACCACCATTCCCACGTGAATGAGTAAGGAGAGAATAAAATCCCAGCTGGTGAAATGACGGTATTCGATGGTGTTGTAGGAATAATCAGAAGACAGGGTTGCCGGAAAGATCTGCAGCCATAAGTATTTCAATAAAACAAAACCTTTGGTTGCAAAACGTTCCTCGCCATCAGCAAGTAAATACGGGTTATTCAGAATTTCAGTATCCGGAACGCCTGGTTTTAATTTTACGGCTACTAAACGCATTGCGAGATAAAACAACATCACAAAATAGAACCAACTCAACAACTTATGGAAATTATTTTTCTTGTTGGATCCCATCATAAAGATGCCGACCAGTACATACAGGAAAGGAAATAACCAGAAGGACCTGATTGGTTTGGCGCCCGGTTGCGCGTTGATGTCAAAATCACGTTTTAAATACAACATCATTACCGCGCAGAATACAAAGGCCAGTCCCACGTACAAAGTTTGTTTGAATTCTTTTGTATCGAAAAAGGTTTTTACGTCGAAATCATTTTCTGTGAATGTATACACGGCGAGCGGCACCAATATGAGGAGCGTTACCGCGTACTCTTTCGACAATAAGGCTAAGAGGAACATGAGAGATGACCAGAACAGATCGATCCCTTTTTTGGTCTCAAGGTATTTGAAGGTGTAGAAAAAAGTGAGCGAGAGAAAGATCAGTGAGAAGATCTCGTCACGGCTCTTTACGTTGGCAATGGCTTCCGAATGGATGGGGTGCATGGTGAACAGCAAAGCGGCTAAAAATGCAAGGTCCTGGTTGGTACGGAAGAAATAGCGTGAGAACACAAGATACAGGAACATACATCCCAGTGCAAAGGTCCAGATATTATTAAAATGACGCACCTTTGCGCCGTATACCTGGCAGTCTATTTCGTTAAAGATCCCGTCAACGTTAAGATCTTCATCCCATTCGTTCTTAAAGTTCTTGTTGAGGTCCCAGCAGTTGTAACATTCGCTCCCTTCTACTACGCCGTTATTGTTAACATCCACAAAGTCGTTGTACTCATAATTGGTTTCGGGTCTTCCACAGGGCGAGGTATAGTTCACCATGTCCCTATCCAACACCCCATTCTTGTTGCTGTCTTCTACCTTCAGGTATAAGCCTGTGCGATAACTGCCGATCAGTTGTTGTTCAAGCGCAAAACTAACTACGGAAAGAGGACGGTAACGACCACCGGCCAGTTGATCGGTGGCGCACATACGGCGGTAAAAACTTTCATAGGCATCACGCGTCATAATATCTTTGATCCCCCTCACACCCTTAATTACGTGATCGTTCTGGTGAATAATGATCCCATCATCCAGCGCATACTCTCCATTGATAGACGTTATGTAAAATACAAAACCAATAACCCCGATAAGGATCATGGCGATCTTATGGTTCAGAAAAGTGAAATACTTAAAGGTTTGACTCAGAGGTGCAAAAGTGGGTGCTTTTAAAAATCCGGATGCTTTTGTGGATGTTGATGTCTTTAACGGTGTCTTGTTTACCTGTGCCATAAATAATAAATATCTGCAAATTACAAATATAAACCCAAATTAATAATCATCCCCGTTTTTTTTTTACCGTTTCATCAGAATTATCCTTATTTTGCTGATGTGATAGCGAATTTGCAGAATCCGGTTCATGAATAATCTATCTGGTATAAAATGAAAAAAGACAGCCCCCATCTTATTTTATTCGTTATCAGTGTTTTCCTTATTACCGGGGCCATTCTTTTCGAGCGCAGTTTCGTTTTTTCCCTCCCGGAGGTGGCTTTAAAGGCCACAAAGTCTGTTGCTGAAAAAGAGCTAATTTGTAAGCAGGCCCTGCCTCTACTGTTTGCCAAAAATCCTTCTGAAAGCTGGCAGGATCTCGGCAATTATTACCAGGAAGAGAGAGTGGGCCTGTATCTTTGGGAAAAAGACAGCCTGGTTTTCTGGAACAATTCGCAGATCCCTCTAAAACCGGACGTTTCCCTGTTTCAGAAAGAAGAGGGTCTGGTGAAACTTGCCCACGGTTACTACCTTTTTTTTAAGGAGGTAAATGAGGGAAAAACAGCCCTGGCCCTGTGCCTCGTTAAACCGCTGTACGAACTGCAAAACAATTATTTAAAAAACGATTTCAGGGTGTGGACCGGTATTCCGGGTGGCGTAAGGATCGACACCACAAACGCGTCAGAATATACCGTGAAACTTGATGACCAAAACCTGTTTTCCATTAAAGGGAATGAAACCGAGTACCATTCTCCCTGGGCGGCAGACACAGCCTTTGTGCTGTTTGTTGCCGGATTTCTGGTGCTCTTAACGGCGCTCTTGTTTTTTATAAGACAGGCAGCGACTCCGGGAGCCTTATACCTGGGTTCGGCCATCATTATTGTGTTGCGGGGGTTGATGATGTTGTTAAACTATCCCGCGTTCTTTTACAGAACTTCCTTTTACGATCTCCAGTTGTTTGGTAATGCCGAGTCGTTTGTAAATAGTTACCTGGGGGATATTTTACTAAACTCTGTTACTTTTTTATTTCTCGCTTCCGCCCTTCATGTTTACAGGGGTAATTTTACGAAAAGAGCGGCCCGGTTTACTTATTCTTTTCTGGTAATTGTTTTGATATTCCTGGTTTACAACCAATTTAACCAAACCGCCATAAGCTTAATAAATAATTCGACGTTGAGTTTTGATTTCTTAAGCATTTTTAATATAAAATTTCAGGCCTTCGTGGGTTTAACTTCTCTGGCCATTTATTCCCTTGCACTCTTTATTCTTGTGAATCACACGCTTTCTTTTTTTAATTCGGCGGGCTTCGCCAACGGCGTGAGATTTTTTATACTCTATTTTTGTCTTTGTGTTTTGCAACAGGTGTATACCCAGCGTTCGGGTCTCTTCGAAAACTACTGGCTGCTGGTTTACGCTTTTATACTTTTTAGCTTGTCGAGGTTGTCCGGCTTTAAGATCGCGCTGGCTCTTGGCCTGCAAATATTGATCATGTCGGTTGTGACTTCCAAATTCTTTAATACCTATATCGAAAAGAACCAACAGCAGGATCTTGGGATCCTTGCCATAAAGTTGAGCGAAAAGCAGGATGCGATCCTGGAGAGCGAGTTTGCGGGTATCCCGGGGAAAATGGCGGACGATGTACCGTTAAATAACATGCTGAATTTTCTTGCCGACATTCCAACTGCTGAAAAGGAAGCGTCCTTACTGCTGAAACAAAAATATTTTGGGGGATATTTTAACCGCTACAGCATTCAGTTTTCCTTGTTTGACAAAAATTGCTCACCACTGCTGGAAGTGAAAGATCCCCGCCTGGTAAACGAAGGATTTTTTGAGGACCAGATCAGGTACAATTCCGACTCCACATATACGGACGGTTTGTTCTTTGTAAAAAATTACAAAACAAACGTGCAGTATATCGGTAAAATAAAACTGAAAGATAAACGCCTTTACGTGCTCATGGAGCCCAAACAATTTGAAGAGCTTGGAAGTTTTCCTGATCTTTTGCTTGATCAGTCGCAACAAAAACCCGAAAAATTAAAAGGCTTCGGTCACGCCGTTTACCGCGCGCAGCAGATCACCAGCCGTTACGGCGATTTTAATTACCCTTTTTCCTTCCAGGATTCTTCCACGCTGGCAAAATCGGAGCAGGGGTTTATTCACCAGTATTATAATCCGGATGAAAACACCAATGTTGTGATCAGTCAAAAAGCCAGGAACTGGAATTATTTTTTCACCTTTAATTCTTATCTGCTTTTGTTTTTTTCACTGGTGACGTATGTATGTTACCTGTTCTACTCCGCGGTATTTACGGATCATTTCAGCAGCCCGACGTTAACACGGCGCATACAAACAATTATTGTGGTGCTTTTGTTACTGGCTATGTCAGCCGTGGGCATTACCTCTGGAAACCTTGTGAGCAGGCAGTTTAGAAAGAACAATAAAAAGCAGTTGGAAGAAAAAACGCAGATCATTATCAATGAACTAACAGGACAATTTGAGACGGAACAATTTTTTGATCCTTCACAAAAGGAACTCATCAACTTAAAATTAAAAGAATACAGCAGGCTTCTAAATACGCCCATAAGTTTGTTTTACAAAAGCGGGGAACTGTTCAATACCAGCGAACCCAAACTCTACGACCTCGGCCTGGCGGCTTCACTGGTAAATCCAAAAGCATTCTGGAAATTAAATCACAACCAATCTTCTTCCGAAAGTGTTACTGATAAAGCAGGAACGCTGGAATACCTGTCGCTTTACACGCCCTTGTTCGATGCGAAGAAAAACCTTGCCGGATTTATCAACCTGCCCTATTTTGCCCGGCAGAGCGACCTGGTGAATGAACTATCGGGCATTATCAGCGCACTTATCAATGTGTATGTTATTTTATTTGTGATCAGCATCCTTGCAGGATTAATATTGTCGGGGTTCATTACCCAGCCGCTGCGTTTGATCAAGCAACAATTAAGTAATGTAACTCTGGGAAGACAGAACGAAAAAATTACCTGGCAAAGCGACGACGAGATCGGAAAACTGGTATCTGAATACAACCAAATGCTGGTGAAGCTGGAAAACAGCGCAAATTTGCTCGCACAGAGTGAGCGCGAAAGCGCCTGGCGCGAAATGGCGAAACAGGTGGCCCATGAGATCAAGAATCCATTAACGCCCATGAAACTGAACCTGCAATACCTGCAGCACCTGATGAAAAATAATCCCGATGATTTCAGGGAAAAATTTGAAAAGGCAAGTGCCGGAATCATCGAACAGATCGATTCTCTGGCGAATATCGCCAATGAGTTCAGTAATTTTGCAAAGCTGCCGGGAGCCCAATTGGAGGTGATTAACCTGGGGGAAGTGATCGCTTCTTCGGTGTTGATCTTTGAAAATCAAAAAAATATTTCCATCAGGAATACAATTTCCGGGAATGAAATACACATAAAAGGCGACAGGGATCAGTGTTTGCGGGTGTTTAACAATATTTTAAAAAATGCGGTGCAGGCCCTGGAAGATGTTCCGCATCCGCGGATTGACATCGCCGTTGAAAAAAATGATACCATGGTGACCGTTTCCATCAAAGATAACGGTTGTGGAATTGACGAGGAACTGAAATCAAAGATATTCACACCGAACTTCACAACCAAAACAACGGGTTCGGGCCTCGGCCTTGCTATGGTTAAGAACATCATGCTGGGCTTTGGCGGCAACATCACGTTTACTTCCGAAAAGGACATGGGAACCACCTTTTTTCTCGAATTTGTGCTTGCCGATAAAAGTACCTGATTTACGGACAAAAGATACGTGGCATACATCCGGTATTCACCCAATGATCCATCTCCTGGTATTTGAAAAAAGCGAAGCAGGGAGGGAGAATTTGCAGTTAAGAATTTTAGTGTAAATCATCTATATTTTAACAGTTTTTCCCTTAGAAATATTTAGTTATCTTCGTTTTCCGTTTTTAAAAAATATGGCAAAATTTAGAAGAGAAGATGCGTTAGATTACCATTCACAGGGACGTCCCGGTAAAATTGAAGTTATACCCACCAAACCATACAGTACCCAGCGTGATCTCACGCTCGCCTATTCTCCGGGAGTGGCGGAACCCTGCCTGGAAATATTTTTTTGATTTTCAAAGATCAACACCGAAGAAGCGATCACTTCCCCCAGGTTAATCACCTCCAATTGGGCTCCCGG
>JGI24806J26614_1000683_pt1 | contig 11124 bp, 11 predicted proteins | sample Kansoi200umMDA_FD_26614 | JGI IMG/M metagenome (IMG submission 26614)
TTTGAAATTTATTTTTTTTAAATAATTTTTTTTTTTTTTTTGCACAAATTTAGAAAAAGATAATATTGAATCGTCTAAAATGGATGAATCTCCAGCTGGAAAATTGTTAAAAAGTGCCTATGAAGTAGCAAGAGACGAACGACTAAAACAAAATAGAAAAAAATTAGAAGAATTAGGATTTTTAAAAATCCCAGAAATTTCAATATTAAATACGTCTGTTAAAATTTCAACTGATAAGATTGAACATGAAGGACAAAAACAAGTAAAAGTGAGACACGAACCTAGAGAAAGACAACATCCTACTCGGCATTCGAAAAGAATACAAGGTTTAAATCCAGAAGGCGGATTATTAGAAATAGCGGACAAAAGTTTAAAAAATTTAAAAAACGAAAATGAAGAAGAAGAAGAAGAAAATACTGATGAAAACTCTTATATGAAGATCAAAATAGAACGTTTGAAAGCGTTACATGAAGAGCGACACACTGGGTATAAAAATCCAACTGCGACATATGATCACACGTGGATGAGAATTCGAACTATGAGTGATAAGGCATTAGGTAGAAGAATAAATGTAATTGAAAATGCTTTGGTTAGTTATTAAATTTTTGCTCTAGGATTATATATATAAATTAATTAATATTGAGTAATAGGGAAGGGATTGCATCGTTAAAATGAGAATGTTTGCAGAAGTACTTTTATTAGCTGATAAAAAAGATTTAGCCGAAAAAGCTTCCGCCGCATTGAATCGAATTCTTGCTGCAATTGGCAGCGATAAAACAGACAAAGATTTAGTTATCGAACAACCAAATAATAATGTAGAGAATAAAAATAATTTTAGTTAAACTTAATTTTTTTTTTTTAATTTTAATGTTAAAAAATATTTATTCACATTTAAATACAACATTGGCAAGGTTATTCCTTAAACTGCGAATTTTTTCTATAGCATGCATAGCCTTTATTCTTGCTTGTTTTAATTCCGCATCAGCTTTAGCTTCTTGTTGCAATAATTGTTGAATTTCTTCGTCTGATTCAATATTTGACGGAAGCAATGAAATTAAAGATAAAGTAGTTGAAATTGAATTATTAATTTCTTCGCTCCCGATAATAACTTCATTAAGACCAACATCCCCGCCCTGTTCCGCTTGCTTTAAGGCATTTGAGTATGATTGACTTAAGATAAATAATTGTTCTTGAACCGCAGTAATAATATCACTTTTTTCTTCAACTTCTATTTTTGCTTTCTTTCTTTCGTTCTCCTTACTTTTATTTATATCTCCATCATTCCTTATCATTTCAAAATCCATGTAATTTATTTAAATTGGTTTTGTAAATGACTTGAAACTACAAACAATAATATTTTATATATTCTTAATAGCAATCAATGTAATAATAATAATATATATTATTTTCATAACATAATAACAACAAAAATTTTATGTATTGTGTTTTTAGATTTTCATTTTTATTTTATTTCACTATATATAGTTTACTTTATATATATATATAATATTAATTATTATTTGTCCACTTTATTAATATTGTAATATTTTATTGTTTAGATACATGCTATAGGAAATATATTATTTGAAATTTTGAGTTTAATTACAAGTAAGGTCAATTTTTTGAAATTTTGAATTGAATACAAAGGTCCATTTTATTTAGTGTGAAATACGTTTAATGACCAATTAGTATATTAATAAACAATCGTCTCATGAGTTTTATTTTATAAAAACGACTACACAGGGAAAAGAAAAGACGGAAATTAATATTAAAAAAAGAAAAATGAAAATTGAAATTGGTGAGGAATTTGCAGCGACTCTTGCTGGATTTGTTGCTGGTGTGCTTAATGCGCTTGCGGTTGGACCATTAGATGTTGTAAAAGCTCGTCAGCAAATACAGAGAAATCTTATAACAAAAGAAAGTGCGAGTTCATCGAAATCTCAAACTACAAATTCTGTGAGATATCAAGGAACAATAAATTCTTTAATACGGATTCACAAAGAAGAAGGTATAAGGGGATTATATCGAGGATTTCAACCCACATTAATTGGTTATGCCCCGGCATGGGCAATATATTTTACTTGTTACAATAAAGGACGTGATAAATTAAAACAAAACTATCCAAATTTAAGCAAAGACATTATTGTAGTAATATCCGCAGTAGGATCTGGTGCAATTGCAAATACAGTAACAAATCCAATATGGGTTATTCGTACTCGATTACAAACTCAAGAACATGTTCAACGTAAACCAGAATATCACGGAACGTTTGATGCAGCAAGAACAATACTGAAAAAAGAAGGATATCTGGCATTTTATAAAGGAATGGTACCTTCAATGTGGGGATTAATTCACGTTGCGGTACAATTTCCTTTATATGAAAAATTAAAACTGTTTTTAAATATTCATGATGATCAAAAAAAAATTCATTTGTCCATCGAAGATGCTGCAAAACTAATCTTGGCCAGTTCTACAGCAAAGCTTATAGCATCATTGTCTACATATCCATTAGAAGTGATTCGAACAAGAATGCAAGTGCAACGATCAGATGGAAAGCCTCCTCATTATTCTACGCTATTTGGTTCATTTAGAATGATCATTAAAGAAGAAGGTGTTCGAGGTTTATATGCTGGATTGGCAACTAATTTATTGCGTGTAGTGCCTGCTTGTGCTATAACATTTACTACATATGAAGTTGTGCATCGTGAACTTTTAAGATTACAAAGTATCAAATAAATTATGTTTTTTTTAGTATTTGATAAAAATATTTTTAAAACAAAATTAATTATTTTGTTCGAATCCTAAAACTTCTTTTTCTAATATACCTTTCGTCCCATTTACTACATATCTTTCAATGCCATCTTTAATATTCTTTTTTTTCGATATTAAATTATGATCCATAAATTCCCGTAAATAATGTTTTAGAGTGTTTTCATTTGAAACCCAAAAATTTTCTAAACAATATTCTAATAATTGATGAAATAAAATTCCATGATTATTCAATAATTGTTGTTTTGTCATTTCTTTTAATACTAAAACATGATTTGGAGTTAAACTTTTTAAAATATATCCAATTCCTCTCGAAGATGTTGAAATCGACATAGATTGAGGAATTAAAGGAGGATTAGTAAATCCATTTGTTTCAATTATGTGAGGAATATATGTAGTGCAATCATGATAAATGAAATCGAAGCGATCTAAATCGCGCATATCCCACATTATTTCTGTATTAATATGATCACAAGATGCTATAAAATAAATATTTTCACACGATGCCAAAATACCCAAAATTCGCTGATGTTGTCTTAAATTCATCCCATCAATATTATGTAATATTAATAATAATGGTTGTTTTGCTCTTGTTCGTATTATTGATTGACATAATTCTTCTAATGAACTACGATATCTTGCTCGTTCTCGTCGAATTTTTATTTCTGACCAACAAAGCCAATCTTTCATTATGGCGCGAATAATATCATTTATGTCAATTTCAACCATATATCCACGACATATGCATGTGAATATTGAATGGTTTTTTCTAGGTCCAATATTATTTTCTGTGGCTGGTGGCCATATATGATTTTCTTCCAGTTGCGACCAATGGGAAAATAAATCTAATAAATGTCTTTTGGATCCAAACCCTTGCAACAATATTGAAAATCCGTTTTGCATTTCCCATCTCCATTTTGGAAATTTATTTACATGTTTACGAAATAATTCTTCTTTTTCTTTTCCGTGCAATCCATTTGGCCGCAATAATTTTTTTAAATCTTCTCCAATTGGTAATTGAAGATCGTCATATTTATTTGTTGTTGCTAAAGATTTGTTATTATTATTATTATTTATCGAAATATTGGAAGTAGTAGCAGAAACAGAAACGTCAAAATAATTTCGCTTCATTTTTGTTTTTTACTTTAAAATTTTAAATTTTTAAAATATTGAAACTCATTAGTTAATACAATAAATTTCAAATATATATTGTAATATCAAACTAAAGGACTCTTTACTTTTTTATTTCCAATTTTATGCGATAACAAGTAATGGTCTCAAAAATTTACAAATTTAATATAAATATTTTTATTTTTGAAATACGAAAATTGTTGAAAAATAAAAAATAAAGTAATGGAATTAGGTTTTCTTGATACAAATAGTGAAACAGGTTTACTTATTCGTGAACATTCTTCAGAATGGATAGAGTGGGACGGTGGAATTGCTGGTGGAATGGAACCAATTTGGTTATTCCCAACGAAATCTGCTACAATAGCCATTGATGATATGACTCTGTGCAAAATATGTAAAAAGCAACTAGTTTTCTTAACCCAAATTTATTGTCCTCTAGATGATATATTGAATGCGTTTCATAGAGATTTATGTTTATTTGCTTGCTTACATTGTGAAAAATCTGTAACATGCATACGAACACAACTTGCTCAAAAAAATAAATATTATCCATTTAATTGTGCGCAAGACGATGAAGGCGACATGTATTGTTTTATATTTTTATTATAATTTGTGACACAATAGTAGTTTAATTTGGTAACTAATTAGTCACAATTAATCTAGTAATTATAAAGCTCCGGATCGATCCAATTGGACAAGAAATAATATTCCTGAACAATATTTAAAACCTAGATTTTCTCTTCAAGTAGACTCTGGAGGAGGTGTGGAGGATGAAGAAGATGAGGTAACTTTGGCAAAATAACCAATTGTTAGAAATGATTTACAATACGAAAACATATATATATATATAGATTTCCGAAGACGAAGAAGAAGATAGTGTAGAAGTTGTAAATAAAAACAAGTCAATGTCAAAAAAAGGTCCTCATCCATGTGCAATATGTTCAAATTTGACGACAATGAGATGCGGCGGATGCCATATTCCGTATTATTGTGATCGAAATTGTCAAAAGCAAGATTGGAAGGGTAAATTTAATTATTGCTTATATATTATAAATATTAATAAAAAAAGGAAAATAGATCATAAACCTCAATGTCTATCAATTCAAGAAGAAAAAACTACACAGGTAAATTTTAATATTTAATTTAATTTTACAATACATAGTATTTAAAATAAAATTTTTATTATTATATGAAAGGCAGATTTGGATCAGGCTGCATCAATGGGAGATAATGAAAGATTACAAAAATTATTAGCTGGAAAGGATAAAGAGTTTTTACGATTTTCAAAAGTCATTGCCAAAGGTAGGTTTTTTTATTTTTTTTATAAATAAAATATATGCTTATAAATATATACATAAAGAACCAGATCAAGTTCTTCGATACAAGAGATGGCCCGAAGAAGATGACAAAGTTGCAATTTGGATAAGTTCAAATGGGAAACTTGATCGCCAAAAATTTCCAATTCCAAATTGTGAAAATTGTGGATCGATTAGAAAATTTGAAATGCAATTACTTCCTCAATTCTTAAGTTATTTTGGTACGCAAAGTTTTATTGATTTTGGCACTATAGTTGTTTATACTTGTACAAAAAGTTGCGGAGAAAGTGAATCACATCATGCTGAATTTGCTTTTCGACAAGCATCTACATAAACAAAATTATAATATATAAATAAATAAATACATTATTCTTCTGTTGTTATCGTTGAAGGAGCAATTTGAGCTTGGGCATCATTATTTTGCTGCCATTGTAATTCATTTTTATTATTGGGTTGTGAAACTTGTAAAAGGCTCATTGAGGTCCCCTTATTTAATGGACTATTAACATTATTTAATTGATCACTAGTTTTTAATCTTTTGTTTAAAACACGTCGTATTATTCTTAAACATGACACAAATACGGTTAATAAAACTCCAGTAACCCTGTAAAATAGGGTCAAATAAAATTTTCATTTAGTTTTTGAACTTGTATGTAATTTTATATTTTCTTACATCATTACAATCACTTGCCACCCAACAACGGAAGGAGGGATCGTAGCCGGATCACTGTCTTTCCAATATGACCCCTTCGTTAATACTATCATTCCTGATATAATGACACCAATATTAAAAAATGCTATAAATAATGTTGAATCACGAATTTCACGAATTACTTTTGAATAAGCAGATTTTGCTTCATTTGCAGAATTGGCATTTTCATTTTGTTGATGGGTTGAAGATGATATTAATTTTTGCATTTCTATATTAATTTTCACAAAACCAACAATATATACTACAGTAACACAAACTGCAACAATCATTCCAAATACTACAGCAATTCTTGCATAGGAAAGCGCACAGCATAAAATCATTGCAAACGCAATTCCAGCTTGGAAAATCAATAAAAATTTTCTCACTTTTGGTATTGTGGTCTGATTCATAGTACTCATCGTACGAGCTTTTTCTGCAATATCAATGAATACTAAACCAATTGTTACCCCTGCCAATACACCATTCAATGCCCCTAATACAAATAAAATTTCTCTTGGTAAATGCGTAATCATATATTTTTCAGATTTTGGATACGGAATTTCCAAGTACAAACTAGGTTTTACAGTTTCAGCAATTCCCAAAGCCTGTGATATGCCAATACTTAAAAATCCAAAGAATAATTGCATATGTACTAAAGACAATACGTCTAATTTTAACATACCATATTTTTTTAATATTGTTAAATTAAAAAATGTCCATAAACAAAATACTAATGTAACAATAGCAATAATAATACAAGATACAAGCCAAAATAATGATGTTTCCGTTTCAAAATAATTTAAACAATTTGGATATCCAGTAAATCCGTGCCAAGTTGAACATCCACACCCTTTGTTTTCTGCTGTAGAATTAAACCAAGTTATATTTGAATAACAGACTAGGGTTGAAGGACAATCTTCATCATATACACAAGGTATATTTGACATTTTCTGCTGCTTTGCTTAATTTGTTGGAAAATTTTATTTGATGGAATTGGCGAAGTCAAATTATACTTTTAATAAAAGCGATATCTTCTATTATTATTATTACAATCAATATGATATTATTATATATTTAAATACTTTTAAATAGATTCGAATTTGAAAAAATAAAGGCGCCAAAGAGCGTTATTGTTATCTTGGTTCAGACGCGTGTGCAAACAAATTTTTGTCCAAAAAACGGATAATATTAATTATAATTGTTCATAAAATACGAAAAACATTGACGCACAACAAATGGAAGAAAATGCTACATATATAGCATATAAGCAATAATATGTGATAATAAATAAATTTCAAAATTCGACGTTGGTCAAATTCTAGGTTTCTTTAGAGAATTAATTTTTCTACTAAAAGGTGGTAATTAGGCAAAGTACGTGTTTGTGTGCACCTGTACTTTAACGAATAAATTGATACTTTGTGGTAAATTATTTTTTTGCATTTATTCTTTTCTTAAATAAATAATATACAAGAACATCATATATATATATGTATATATATATTATGTTCTAATGTATCCATATTATTTATCTTGTTCCACAAATACCAAATCGAAATTTAAATAAGATTCGAAAACAACCAAGAACAGCGTTCATTTATTAGTCACCTTCTAACAATGATTGAATAGCTTTATTTTTATCTCCGCCAACGGCTTCTAACATTAAATGAATGCGATCATATTCTATATATGGTAAAAAATCACGAATTTCTTGTACTAAAGAGTCAAAATCTCTATTGCTATGAACTTCATGGTCAACATCAACGTCAGGTTCTAAACACAATAATTCACTTTCAATTTGTTGTTCAAACGAAGAAGAAGGAGGAGGAACATAAACAGTACAAAGTGTATCCGTCACAACAATGCGAATGCAAATTTCTGGTCCAAATTCAACCTCCTTGTTATAATTTCTATTTACTGCAAAATTGAAATCTAAATCATCGTTGTCAGCATCATAACATAATCGAAAATTTCCATCAATATCATAATTATTATTAATTAAAATTCCTATGGAAACATGAACTATTTCTTTAGGATTTACAGGAGAATCAATTGGTAAGCGTTGTTGTTGTATTCCAAAATCATATCCAGAAACGTGCTTTAAATAGGATTGATTTGGGAAAGGATGAAAGCCATTGTTCTTAATAGTTATTGTAAGAATGCCAGCATTATTATTATTATTATTGCTACTAATAAAACAAACGACATTTTGTTTTTCACGAATATGATTAATAGTAAAATCAGAAGATGCAAATGAGACAATATCAGCCACAAGGAAAGCACTTGTATTATCAGTGTTATTGCTGTTGTCATTTTTATTCATAAAATCATTGGGAAATGAATGATTTCGTAGCTGTTCATCAACAATGAGATTTGGGTAATAAATATTGTTGCTATCATTTGAATGAATAGAATTCAAACGCTGCAATAAATGGCGGGGTACAAATCCAATGGTCTTTTTTTTACTATTATTGTTGGAAGAATGAACAGATTTTGATAAGATCATTGAATGCTTTGCATCGTTTTCATTTTGAAATTGATTTTGGTTACAAACAACAATTTCTCCTGCCATTAAATCCATTTCATTTGCATTCAACGCATTATATGACGCATTTGCAAAATAAAATATTTCGTCAAATTCTCGTCCACATAATTCCTCCGCGTCAAATTCTTCAGAATGAGCAAAAACATCGTTTTCTTCTAATTTTTCTGCCGAAAGTTTGTATTTTTCTTGCGAAAGCGATATTTTGTCGTTTTCTTCTTTTTTGTTGTTGTCAATTTTTGAAATTTGCATAAAATTAATTTCTTGTTGTAGTTGCTGAATGTGCAATTTAGATTTTAACAATTCCTCGTGTAATAGTTCCATATTCGTATATTTTTCTTCTTTCTCAATATTTATAATGTGTTGTTCTTGCATTTTCATCATTTGATCTCTTTGCTGTTCCAATTGTGTTTTTAAATCTTCAATAGAATTTTGCTGTTTGAATAATAATTCTTTTTGTGATGACGATGAAAACGATTCTAATAAAGAAATGATCTCCGATTCAATTTTATTTTTTTCTTCATCTGATAATTGTTTCAAAAACGCGACAAAAATATTTACAAAAAATTGAACATTTTGTTTTATTAAATTGCCAAACTGATTTACCATTTCCGGATGGTCGTCTAAAGAAGATTTAATTATTGTTGCAAAAATTTCTGATTTAGTTGGTGATAATAGCATATCCATAAAATTGATTTTTGTTTTGTTTTGTCCATCCCCTACCAGGTATTCATTTTCTTCTTGTGTAAATTCATGATTCATATTATTTTTATTGGGTAAATGTTGATGATCAACATTTGACAATGACGAAGAATTAGAAGAAGGTTTTGTTGTTTGATTCGCATCATTCATTTTATTAGGTTGTGAAAACAAAGTCGGTAGAGTCGTTGCACGCGTATGCACCGAAACATTTTCTAAGAAATCTCGCACTTCTGGAGTATGAAATATGCTCAAACCCTCAATTTCTTCTTGATCCAATTTACCTACAGTATCGTCGTCGCGAATTCCATCTTCGTAATAGATTGTTTCTCCGTCACCTTCAAAATCGACTTGTACGAAATCATCTTTATATTCTCGTTGGGCTGTAATGGTGAGAGTTTTTTTAGAACTACCAGAATAAACATATCTCTCAATTATTTGTTTTAACGTTTGTTCAGAACCTATTTCATTATTTCCTACCCATAATGTAAATCTAGTCGCTTTTGAATTTGAACGAAACTTTAGTTTATCTAACGCCAATTTAATGTTTGTAAGTGTAATCGGTTTTTGAACAACTTCGGTCCATTGATTAAATGTAATTAATGCATTAATTTCGTCACTCATTTTGTCCTTGAGGTTTTTTTTGCTTTCGTCTTTTCTTGTGATGAAATTGAGAAGATGTGTAGGTTTTTTACAATAATATTACTGAACCTTGCAATTTTACATAATAAGCACGAGAGACAATATTATAATATACACAATAAATATATAGTGCGTATACTGCTGTTTTATTTTTATTATAATATTGATAATACTCTGACGTTCTTCAAGTACGGAAAAAAATGAGTCGAATGAAGTCGAACGAACAGGTTTGTAGTATGGTAATAATATATTCTATATTTGTTATCTCATTCCCTAAATCAATATAGAGTTATTATATCTTATTAATATTATTATCTGAAGGAATAATATAATACAAATATTTTGTGAAGAAATAAAAAAAAAAATGTGTTATTATTTGGTGTCGACCAATATATAAATTTATGAAATAATAAAAATATTATATATATTTCTATACTTACTTCAAATTCAAATCCACAAAGAAAAAAATGCAAAAGCCTCCTTGTAAATTCTTCGCACAAGGAAAATGTAATTATGGAGACGCGTGTAAATTTTCACATCAAATTCCCGCAAATGGATTTCAACAACAACATCAGTCCCCTTCGTTTGGTAATAGTGGTAATGGTCCATCAACTTCTAATCTTTCCTCTTCACAACAAGCATTCGGCAGACAAAATTTTGGACCGTCACAAGCGTTTGGTAATGTTCAGCATCAACCACAACAATTTCCAATGGGTTTCGGAAACAATATTCAACAACCTATTCCATCACGCGAACTACAACCAAAAATATGTAGAGACTGGCAAAGAACTGGACATTGTCAAAGAGGAACAAATTGTAAATTTCAGCACGCAGTAAATCCTATTAGTATTGGATTTGGTGCGACTACAACGCAACAACTACCATTACCAATAGGATTTGGGAATATGAGCACAAGCAACAGCAGCAACAATAATACCATAGGATTTAAATCTCAACAGCAACTTCATCCAATCGGATTTGGAAATCAACCTCAGCAACAATCTGGAGGTTTTAACATGATGAACAATAGCAATAATGGTTTTATTCAACAACAACAACTGTTAAATAATGGATTTGGAAACAATAGTATTCCATTTCCATCTTCACAATCGCTCGGTTTTGGAATTGGATTTAACAATAATAATAAAGGAGGAGAATTTATTGGGCAACCCGGATTTCCGTTTAACGATAATCCTAATAATAATAGTAATGTTGGAATAAGTAATAATAACAGTGGATTTACACAATTTCACCAACAAGGAATTGGTATTGTAAATTCGCAACCTTTTAATTCTAGTAATATTCAACAATTTAATAATAATACGGTATCAAATCTA
>JGI24806J26614_1000684_pt1 | contig 11120 bp, 12 predicted proteins | sample Kansoi200umMDA_FD_26614 | JGI IMG/M metagenome (IMG submission 26614)
ACTAAATGGTTCATCAAGAATGATCAGCTTAGGTTCATGCAACACGGTGGTAACAAATTGTAATTTTTGACTCATTCCTTTTGAAAGATCTTCCACTTTTTGCATGTGCCCAGGTGGTATCATTGCGCCAGCTGCTACTAATCCAAATGAACTTGTTGTAAACGGCTGGTCTCCTTCCAAAAGAAATAATCCTTTTGCAAATAGTGGCATTGTTGTATCTGTTGAAGAAAAGGATGTCCTAGCTTATAAAAAGCATGGCCCTCTTTCGGCAATGTATTTTCAACAGGAAGTAGAACAAAAATCATTTGCAGCAGGTGGAGGAAAATTCGTAGCTCCGGCTCAAAGACTTGTTGACTTTTGTGAAAATAAGATGAGCTCGACATTACCCAAATGTTCCTATTTACCAGGAATTAATTCTGCTGAATTAAAAGATGTTTTACCTTCTTTTATTCATGAGCGATTACGAACAGCTTTTAAAGAGTTTGGAAAAAAAATGCGAGGTTATTATACTAATGATGCCGCAATAGTAGCTACTGAATCAAGAACTTCATCACCGGTTCGTATTCCCCGGGATGCTGAAACCCTTCAGCATCCGCAAATAAAGAATCTATACCCCTGTGGTGAAGGCGCCGGGTATGCCGGGGGAATTGTAAGTGCAGCAATAGATGGTGAAAGAGTTGCTTTATCTATTGTCGAAAGTCAGTTTGCAAGTCAGTTTTAAAAAATATCTTGCCTGCAGTCATTTATTTTATCATATAGTAATTCCGCCTGCCTAATTTTGGCAACTGAAATTTTTCAATATGTCGCTACTGGAAGTTCAAAATCTGAAAAAATATTTTGCAACACAAAAAGCTGTTGATGATATAAGCTTTAGTGTAAACAAAGGAAGCATTTTTGGTTTACTTGGTCCGAATGGCGCCGGCAAAACCACATTGATCCGAATGATAACCGGTATATTTTATCCTGATGAAGGACAAATACTTTTCGATGGGAAAAAATTTGACCCAATAAATGATGTCGTTCATATTGGCTATATGCCGGAAGAAAGAGGCCTTTATAAAAAAATGAAGATCGGCGAACAAGCGGTATATCTTGCTCAATTGAAAGGTTTGAAAAAGAATGAGGCAATGACGAAAATAAAAGAATGGTTTGTCAAATTTGAAATGCAAAGCTGGTGGGCAAAAAAAGTGGAAGATCTTTCAAAAGGAATGAGTCAAAAATTACAATTTGTTACCACCGTGTTGCATGAACCTAAGCTGATCATTCTTGATGAACCATTTAGTGGCCTCGATCCTGTAAACAGCAACCTGATCAAAGATGAGATCTATAAATTAGCACAAAGAGGATCAACAATAATTTTCAGTACACACAGAATGGAGCAGGTAGAAGAGATCTGTGATCATATCATTCTTGTGAACAAAGGACAAAAAATTCTTGATGGTACAGTAAAAGGTGTAAAGCATCAATTCAAGGAAAATCTTTTTAGCATAGGGTTTGAGGAAATCCCTGCCGGTCTTAATGGCAATCCTCCATTTGAAATGGTAGGCACAAAAGATCATCAATATATTGTAAAGATCAAAGACGGTTTTAAGCCAGCTGATGTATTAAACTATTTCCTTCACCAGGGGGCAAAAATTATTTCTTTCAACGAAATGCTCCCTTCACTCAGCGATATTTTCATCAAGCTTGTTGAAGGCACTCCATTAACAAGACAATTCCAGGCAATCACTGCATAATATCATTTTTATGAATAAAATTTGGCTTGTAATACAGCGGGAATATTTGACAAGAGTGAGAAATAAGACGTTCCTTCTTTCTACTTTCTTATTCCCGATCATCATCATAGCATTTATTGTAGGTTCGACTTTCTTGGCTATTAACACAAGAAATAAAGTTAAGATCGCAGTAGTAAATGATCCGGGGTTTTTGCAAAAAAATCTTGAAAGCGATTCATCATCGGTGATTTTTGAATTTCCTAAAGACGTTAATTCGTCAAACTACGTGGCAAAAGGATTCGCAGGAATTTTAAAAGTAAATCCCGATACGGCTGCAAATAAATATGTGATCGAATCAAAGAAGTCGCTGAGCATGGAAACCATGAATTATGTGGAAGGGCAAATGAAAAAAGCGATCGAATATAATATTTTGCAGCAAAAAAGCATTGAAAGAAATCTTCTTGATTCAATTAGTAATGTAAGTAAAGAAAGGGCCAAAGTGACTAACGAACTGGCAACAGGTAAAGAAGCCAATAATAAGCTTCCGTATATAATTGGTTTTGGATGTGGTATCATTATATATATTACTATGTTCATTTTTGGCGGCATGGTAATGCGTGGTGTAATGGAAGAAAAAACAAGTCGTATTGCTGAAGTGATTGTTTCTTCTGTTAAGCCATTTCAATTAATGATGGGAAAAATAATTGGTATTGCCGCCGTTGGATTGACGCAACTGCTTCTTTGGATCATTTTTATAGCGATATTAGTAAATATCCTGCCGCTTTTTATATCTGCAGATACGCTGCATCAATTCCAGCAAGCGCAACAAGCACAACAAGGATTGCCTGGTGGTTCGAATAATTCAGCAGCCCTCCAAATGTTGCAGGCAACGGATACATTTAAAACAGAAGTAAACTGGTCGCTCATTATTCCATGCTTTCTGTTTTATTTTCTTGGCGGCTATTTATTTTATGCAGCCTTGTTTGCATCTGTTGGAAGTGTTATCAATGAAGACCCACAGGAGGCGCAGTCATTAATGCTGCCGATCATGATGCCGATCGTTTTTGGATTTATTATTTTAAGCACTTCCATTGAAAACCCCGATAGCCCCGCAGCATTTTGGGGAAGCATAATTCCATTTACCTCGCCCATTGTTATGATGGGAAGAATTGCCAAGGGAGTTCCTGAAGTAGTTCCCTGGTGGCAATTATTTCTTTCCATGGGCATGCTGATCCTTGGATTTATATTCACTACATGGGCAGCAGGCAAAATTTATCGTACAGGCATTTTGCTCTATGGTAAGAAAGGAACATGGAAAGAAATGATCAAGTGGATCCGTCGTTCCTAAGCTGATCACCCCTTATTTGTTAAATTTTCCTTTTTTGATGATTGGGATTTCGTAAATACGAAATCAATCGTATATTTGATTCAGCATAGTCAAACAAAACAAATCACTTTAAACTAAGTTTTATGACCAACCTGAGAAATTTACGGATAACACTGGCTGTAGCAGCCGTGGCTATCACTTCTGTATTTGTCCTTAGCTCATGGGATTTTAAAAATACTTATGCCGCATGGAATGATAACGGCTATGATAATTGCGATACCATTCCAAAAAAAGAAAAAAAGATCCGGGATCTTGACGATGTGATCGATGAGCTAAATGCTGTTGACTTCAAAATGGATATGGAGAAAATGCAGAAAGAGTTAACCGAATCCATGAAAAAAATTGATATGAAGAAAATGCAGCTTGACATGGAGAAGGTAATGCGTGAAGTCGACTTTCAAAAAATCCAAAAGGAAATGGAACAATCAATGGCAAAAATTGATTTTGCCCATATAGAAAAAGAAATGGCAAAGGCCATGAAAGAAATTGACGCCGCAAAAATTCAAAGAGAAGTGCAGGAATCAATGGAGAAAATTGATATGAAGAAAATGCAGCTTGACATGGAAAAAATGCAAACAGAATTAAGCAAGATCGGGCCTGAAATTGAAAAGTCAATGGAGAAAGCTAAAGTGGAAATGGAAAAAGCAAAGACTGAAATGAAAGAATATAATGAGTTTGTAGATGGTCTTGAAAAAGATGGTTTATTAAACAGAAAGGAAGGTTATACAATCAAGCATAAGGATGGTGAGCTTTTTATCAATGATAAAAAAGCCAGTGATGCAACTTATAGGAAATACAAAACTTTCCTTGATAAGCACAAAAAATTTACGATCGAAAAATCCGATGATGATTTTAATATCGATATAGATTAAGTATAGCCATGCCAACCAATCCCGTCCCGATACAATCGGGAGCTATCGGGGTCCTTAAAAGAGAACAGCCGTAGCTTTGTGCCGCGGCTGTTTTTTTTATGAATATGTATTATATTGCAATAGTAGCTCCGGAAGAGATCAATCAGCAGGTATTGAAATGGAAAAACTATTTCAAAGAGAATTTCGGATGCACGGTTGCTTTAAAATCTCCGGCGCATATAACGCTTATTCCGCCTTTCTGGATGATGGAAGACCTTGAGAATGACCTAATGAATTCAATTAAGGAGTTTAGTGACACAAAAAATAAATTTGAAATAAACCTTAAGGACTTTGGCTCATTTAAACCCAAAGTAATTTTTGTTGACATAGTGAAAAGTGCAACGCTGAATGGGCTCCACCAATCGTTAACTGATTTCATTTATACACAAAATAAATTTTCTGTAAAAAAAGATGACCGCCCTTTCCACCCTCATGTGACATTGGCGACAAGAGATATTTATAAAAAAGCATTCCAGGAGGCCTGGGAAATTTTCTCTAAGAAAAAATATGACGCTTCATGGTCAGTAAATGGGATCTCTGTGCTCAGGCATAACAAAAAAAATTGGGATGTAATATTTACATCCCAACTCGAAGATTAGTTTTTCTCCCTCTATTCAGTATCGAAAAATTGAAATGGTGACGGCAGTAAATCAAATCCATCTGCTTCGATCATTTCAATACGCATTTGAAATGTTTCATCTGTCTTTATTGCAACTTTCTCACGAACCACTTTCCTGTATCCTTCTTTTTCGAATACAAGTTTATAAGTGCCTGTTTTCAATTCATCAAATTCAAAACGGCCCCATTCATCTGTGATAACAAATTTTTCTTTCTTGTTGGCTGAATAAGCAGTAACTGTAACCTCGCCCAAAGGTTTTTTAGAATCNCCATCAAAAATGTTACCGGCTACTTCGTTTATGCTTTTCCCCGGAGTTCCAGGATCAATGCCTGATGCATTGGATTGTAAACAACCCATCGTGCAGATAGCAATTAGCAGGAGGATTCTCTGTTTCATTTGACAAAGCGGTTATAAGTGGTTTTCGTTTCCCATGGCTCCATCACACGTACCAAATTTAAGTCATTTTGATTGGATTGGCCAAAGCTTCTTTAAAGTCCTGCCACACTTCATCCACAATTTTTGCCGCTGGTAATATATTTATAACGTTTGCACCCACTTGTCCTATCTCCAGTTCTCCCTCATCAAGCTGTCCTTCAAACATTCCTTTTTTGGCTCTTGCCCGGCCCAATAATGCTTTTAATTCTTCAACACTCGCCCCTTTATTTTCTGCATCTTGTANCTGTTTATAAAAATTATTTTTAATAAGTCTGACCGGGGTTAATTGTTTCAACGTTAGGATCGTATCACCTTCATTGCTATTAATGACAGCATTTTTGAAATTGATATGAGACGATGCTTCTTCGCTCGCAACAAAGCGACTACCCATTTGTACTCCTTCCGCTCCCATCACCATTGCAGCAAGCATTTGTCTGCCTGTAGCAATTCCTCCTGCAGCGATCACCGGAATTTTTACTGCATTAACCGCGGCAGGTATCAACACCATTGTAGTAGTTTCTTCTCTTCCATTGTGTCCGCCTGCTTCAAAACCTTCAGCAACTACTGCATCGCAACCTGCTTCTTCTGATTTTTTTGCAAATTTTGAGGAGCTGATAACATGCACAACAGTTATTCCTTTTTCTTTCAAAACGGATGTCCATGTTTTCGGGTTGCCGGCACTTGTAAAAACAATTTTCACTCCCTCTTCAATTACAATTTGAATATGTTTATCAATATCCGGATATAATAAAGGAATATTTACGCCAAAAGATTTTGAAGTTGCTGCCTTACATTTTTGAATATGTTCTCTTAAAACATCAGGATACATGCTGCCACTGCCGATCAATCCTAATCCTCCTGCATCGCTTACTGCACTTGCCAGCCGCCATCCACTTGCCCAGATCATCCCGGCCTGGATGATGGGATAGTTCACAGTAAATAATTTTGTAATGCGATTTGAAAAATCAGACATGAAGTAAAGATACGGGGAGACAAATATCCAATGTTCAATAGAATTAATGAAGTACAAGAGTGCGACGCAAGAAAAGTTTAATCAGGGAACAAAAGATTGCAACAAAAAAATCATTATCACATCAGCAAATTAGCAAATCGGCACATCATCCCAGGTCCATATCTGTATTATCACCAATATTCAACGTTCTCGTTTCACCACGAATACCTGTATCGCTGCCGATAAGTGAATAATCCAATACGATATCAAAAAGATTTGAATAAGAACCAATGATTGATTGCTTGATGATGGAGTAATTGATCTTTGTATTTTCTCCAATAGAAACATTTGGACCAATGATGGAATTCTTTATATCACAGCCAGCTCCAATACTTACAGGGTGAATGATAACTGTATTTTCAAAATGATGCTGATCATCAACATTGCTTCCAAATTTTTTCAGCAGCGTCGCATTCGATTCAAGCAATGTATCTTTTTTACCGCAATCAAACCAATTGTCAACTTTAAAACTTTTGAATTTTGCTCCCTGTTTGATCATACAATCAAGAGCATCAGTAAGACTATACTCACCATGACTGCGCAAACCTTGTTTGATATTTGACTCCAGGCACTTGAACATCTGTTCACTCTCTTTTATTTTATATAAACCCACCAACGCCATATTACTTTTTGGTATCTGCGGCTTTTCGATCACATGATCAATAAAACCATCTTCATCAATTTCGGCTACACCAAAATCCCGCGGATCATCCACTTTACGAACACCCAGCATTGAATGCGGGCTATCGATCACTGCTTTTACATCATACTCGCAAATAGTATCGCCCAGCACTACAAATACTTCATCATTTTTTACAATGCTTTTTGCCATCCTTACGGCATGACCAAGACCTAGCCTTTCTGTTTGATGAACAAAATGTGTCCTCAATTCCGGATGTTTTTGCTGTACATAATCCCTGATCTTATCTCCAAGATACCCGACAATAAAAATGACCTCATCAATACCAGCTTCTTTGATCTGATCAATGATAATGCTAAGCACTGTTTTTCCTGCAAGTGGAATCAGCGCCTTTGGTTGGGTGTAAGTGTGGGGACGCAACTTTGTGCCTGCGCCTGCTACGGGGATTATGGCCTTCATGTTGATTTTAAAGCTTGTGAAAGTAATGAATTATTAATAAACAAAAACTTATTCACCGCATCCTCTGGCATTTGATGCTTTCTTATTTTTGCGGCTTAAATCATTGTGTTACCAACCGTAGTACTACTATTATGTATCTGTTGCGTCGCACTCTTGTACTGCATCAATTGTTTCGGCATTTTTTGCAGCATACCGTAGATATCGGGATATTCAGTAATTCTATTCATCAATAAACAATTTCTTTAAAATGGTAGAAATAGAAACACAAAAAGATACCGAGGTTTTTGATCTTCTTCAAAAAGAACTCGAACGTCAGCGTAATGGCATTGAGCTGATCGCATCAGAAAATTTTACATCGTTACAGGTATTGCAGGCAATGGGAGCATGCCCGACAAATAAATATGCAGAAGGTTATCCTGGCAAAAGATATTATGGCGGTTGCGAAGTTGTTGATGAAATAGAAACACTGGCAATTGAACGTTTGAAAAAAGTTTTTAACTGCTCATGGGCCAATGTGCAGCCACATAGTGGTGCCCAGGCAAATGGCGCTGTATATCTCGCAGTAATGAAACCTGGTGAAAAATTTTTAGGACTTGATCTTAGCATGGGTGGACATCTTACACATGGCAGTCCGGCAAATTTCAGCGGCAAAACTTATCATGCACTTCATTATGGTGTAACAAAAGATGGAGTTGTAGATTATGAACAACTTGAATCAAAAGCAAAAGCAGAAAAACCAAAGATGATCATTTGCGGCGCATCGGCTTATAGTCGTGAATGGGATTATAAACGCATACGTACGATTGCTGATGAAGTTGGTGCTATTGTATTTGCCGATATTGCACATCCTGCTGGACTAATCGCATCCGGTTTACTCAATGATCCTTTTGATCATTGTCACATTGTAAGCTCAACAACACATAAAACATTACGTGGACCAAGAGGCGGTATCATTATGCTTCGTCATGATTTTGAAAATCCATGGGGCATAAAGGATCCAAAAGGAAATTTAAGAACGATGACTCAACTATTGGATCTTGCTGTATTTCCCGGATCTCAAGGTGGCCCGCTTGAACATGTGATAGCCGCCAAAGCTGTTGGTTTTGGTGAAAATTTATCAGATGATTTCAGGACTTATGGAAAACAGATCATCAGCAATGCACAAGCGATGGCGAGATCATTTGTAAATCGTGGTTACAATCTTATTAGTGGCGGCACTGACAATCATTTAATGCTGATCGATCTCAGAAATAAAAATTTGACTGGTAAAAAAGCACAGGAGACCTTAGACAAAGCACATATCACTCTTAATAAAAATGCTGTCCCATTTGACGATAAATCTCCATTTATAACTTCCGGGATTCGTATAGGCGTGCCTGCTGTTACAACAAGAGGCATGAAAGAAGATCACATGGAAATAGTTGTCGAAATGATCGATAAGATATTGATGAATGCTGATGATGAAAAGCTGATCGCATCAATAAGAGGTGATGTAAAAGATTTCATGAAGCAGTTTCCATTATATCCTGAATTGGGATGATTGATTATCTTAGGTTAAATTTTGAACTATGATCCAGCGTATTCAAACTGTTTGGCTTTTTCTTGCGGCGCTATGTGCAGCGTTCACATTCCAGTTTGCATTTTACAGTGGCAATGTAACTGAAGCAGATAATAAAATAGTTTATAAACAACTGGTGGCCTCCTCTGATTTTTTATTGTTGATCTTTACTGCAGGGCTCATCGCGGGATGTATCATTTTGATCTTTTTATACAAAAACAGGAGGCAACAATTTTGGATCACGGTTGTTGCAGCTGGACTTTCGATAATAAACCTCATCATTTACTTCGGTAAAATAAAAAAATTCATCAACGGCACTATGTCACTAGGCGCCGTGCTGGCGTTTTTTATACCCGTGTTTCTTTTATTAGCTACGAGAGGAATATGGAAAGATGAAAAACTGGTGAAGAGTCTTGATCGTCTTAGATAAAATTATCGGCCCATCTCAAATTCATAGGCGGTTACTGGCTTACCACCTTTGGTAGACTTTATGGTAATTTTATTGGTGATAGTGTAATTCCCTTTTTTATAAATAAAATTATTATCTGCGCTTTTGAAGAGTTCATATCCATTGGCAAGCAATTGCTTTTTCATATCTTCCTCTTCGTTTTCATAATAAGTTCTATAGAGAACCAATCTTGATGTATCTGTGTCATCGTAAACATCCATAAAGCTGACTGACCGAAGCAGATGTTTGACGAGATCCTGTCTTTCGTAAGATGTATAATAATAATTAGTATAACCCTTGCCGGTCTCTTTCTCAGACAAGTAAAACTTGGAGTTTTTTAACAACGAATCTGCTGAACGAGCAGAAGAGTATGCGATTTTTTCAAGCGAACTAATATCCAGCTTCTGAGCAAATGAGTATTGAAAACAAAAACAAACCAATACAAAAAACATGGACTTCATATTGGCAAACTAACAGAATTTGTCCCGCAATCACTGTATAGCTTTTGTTAAAGCCCTGGCTTTTTAACCACACATAGACTTAATATTATATGAATTGCGCAGTGATACTTTGCTTGTTTTTCTTAATATCGGCAGGTTTGCCACTAAATACGACATTGCCCCCCTCATCGCCGGCTTCGGGACCAAGATCAATGATCCAATCAGCACTACGAACAACATCAAGGTTATGTTCGATAACAATGATAGAATGTCCCTGCTCGATCAATGCATTGAAAGATGTCAGCAATTTTTTTATATCATGAAAATGAAGACCGGTTGTAGGCTCATCAAAAATGAAAAGGATCTTGTTGGCGTTTGCACTTCTTCCTTTTCCAAGAAAAGATGCCAGCTTTACACGTTGCGCTTCACCACCTGATAAAGTATCGGATGACTGACCCAGTTTTATGTATCCCAATCCTACATCACTTAAGGGCTGAATTGCTCTAACAATAACAGGTTCGGCAATAAAAAAACTGATCGCTTCATCAACACTCATGTCCAGCACATCAAAAATGCTCTTGTCTTTATATTTTATTTCCAGCACCTCTTCTTTGAATCGTTTGCCGCTGCATGATTCGCAGATCAAATGCACATCAGCAAGAAATTGCATTTCCACTACCTGTTCACCTTCGCCTTTGCAGGTATCACAACGTCCGCCATCCACATTGAATGAAAAATGTTTTGGCTCAAAGCCACGCATCTTGCTCAATGGTTGTTTCGAATAAAGATCTCTTATTTCATCATAAGCTTTTATATAAGTAACCGGATTGCTGCGGCTGCTTTTACCGATCGGGTTCTGATCTATCATTTCGATTTGAGCAACAGATTCAATGTCGCCGGTGATTGTTTTATGCAATCCAACTTTATTGGCAAATTCACCTTTTATTTTTTGTAAGGCAGGATAAAGGATCTGTTTTACCAATGTTGTTTTACCGCTGCCACTTACACCACTTACCACGCAAAGAACATTTAATGGAAATTCAACATTGATATTTTTAAGATTATTCTGTTTTGCTCCTTCCACTTTTATTGAGCGGTTCCATTTCCTTATATTTTTTGGCGGATCAATCCTCAATTCGCCTTTCAAATATTTACCCGTAAGACTTTGAAAGTTTGAAATAATCTGAGCATAATTTCCTTCCGCTACAACTTCACCGCCCAAATGCGAAGCCAATGGGCCCATATCAATAATATGGTCAGCTTCACGCATCATCATCTCATCATGCTCAACAACTATAACAGTGTTCCCCAGATCACGAAGCTCTTTCAATACACGGATCAAATTTTCCGTATCTCTTGAATGCAAACCGATAGAAGGCTCATCAAGAATATAAAGTGAGTTGGTAAGATTGCTTCCCAAATTCCTTGTCAGTTGAATTCGCTGGCTTTCACCGCCTGCNTAATGAATTGGCCAAACGACTCATAGTAAGATAACC
>JGI24806J26614_1000685_pt1 | contig 11116 bp, 9 predicted proteins | sample Kansoi200umMDA_FD_26614 | JGI IMG/M metagenome (IMG submission 26614)
CTTTTTGAATACGATTGTAAACGCCTTTCAACAGATCTAATTTTCCATTGATAGGAAGTTCTTTTTGCCAGTCGTATATTTCCAGCTCATCTCTATCCAAAGCCTGTACAATAATTTTTTTTTCTTCGATCAGTTCTATATTGGCATAAGCGAATAGTGAAATAGTCGCATTTAAAATGGCACCTCCATATTTATCGCTGTATGGGCTAACATCTGTGCCTCCGCCGGCGAGGCCAATACGAAGCGGGGCTTTACTGCGGTAGATCATATTTGATGATAGTTAGTCGTCTGCTTTTTTTGCTAATTCCAGGATAGCCTGCACCATACGGCCCCAGCTATATTTTTTTTTCTCTTCACGAAGATGAGGCAAAAAGTAATTTTCGCCTAATTGAAAATACTCAATAATCTTTTCTGCAAGATCTTCCGGGTCAGGCTTGGCTATGAGACCGGCTTTTTTATCAGGAACCAGGGATGGCAACCCCCCAACATTGGTAACTATCATTGGAATTTCAAAATGATAGGCGAGGGGAGTAACTCCGCTTTGTGTGGCTTTCCGATAGGGCTGCACTATGCAATCAGCAGCGCATAAATAATACTTTACTTCACTATCAGCAATAAAATCAGTTCGCAAAATAAGATCGTCCTTTATTCCAAGATGTTCTATAAGATCCATATATGATTTTTTACCTTCATAAAACTCCCCGGCAATCAACAATTTTAGATTTCCGATTTCCTTCCGCTCAAAGCGTGGTCGATTTTGTAAAATCTTCATAGCTTTCAACAGGATGTCAAGGCCTTTATAATTTCTTATAAATCCGAAAAAGAGAATTATTAATTCTTCATTTTGTATTTTTAATTTATCCCTTGCTTCCTGTTTGCTGACCTTTTCTCCAAAATTGTCGTACAAAGGATGAGATACGAATTGTGAAGGTTTATTTTGTGTAAATAATTTCAGATCTTCCAAAACTTTTGTGCTCATTGTTATAAATGCATCAACAGGCTTTGGATAGAGATGAGCTGGAAATATACGACTGGCAAAAAGAACTTCCTATCAATGGAAAATTAGATCTGTTGAAAGGCGTTTACAATCGTATTCAAAAAGATTTTGTAATACCACAAACTGGCCTTCGTTTATGCACTTTTGTTGATGCTCCTGCCGGTTCGGGCCTGGGTACTTCATCAACTTTAGTGGTAGCTATAATTGGTGCGTTTGTTGAAATGCTCAAATTGCCTTTAGGGGATTATGACATTGCACATTATGCTTACCAGATTGAAAGGGAAGATCTTAAACTTTCAGGGGGCAAACAAGACCAATATGCAGCAATGTTTGGAGGGGTTAATTATATGGAATTTTATGAAGATGATAAAGTTATTGTGAACCCCTTGCGCATAAGGTCTCAATATCTGCATGAGCTGGAAAATAACCTGGTACTCTATTTCACGTCAACCAGCAGGGAAAGTGCTGCCATTATTGATGAGCAGGTAAAAAATGTAAATGAAAAAAACGAAAAGAGTATTGAAGCTATGCACCAGTTAAAAGAGCAGGCACGCATGATGAAGGAAGCCCTTTTAAAAGGCAGGCTCAACGAGTTTGGGGAAATACTTGATTTTGGATTTGAGCAAAAGAGAAGAATGGCCAGTAATATCAGCAACAATGCCCTGGAAGAAATTTATGAAGCAGCCAAAAGATCGGGTGCAACCGGTGGAAAAATAAGCGGTGCAGGTGGTGGAGGTTTCATGATATTTTATTGCCCCGGAAATTCACATCATGCCGTAGTTAAAACGCTGAAATCATTTGGCGGAGAAGTAAAAAATTATACGTTTACAAAATACGGTCTTACTACATGGTGTGCATAAGATAACCTGCTTCAAAACTATCCGTAAAAAATGACGTTAAGGACCAGCTGTTTTTAACCCAATTCGGGAGTTCAGGCTGCTAAGTTTATTCCAATGCAAGTAATTTGTTTTTGCATTTTTAGTTCTTTGTTATCATTTTTACACTTTCTTTTTTAATTATTTTATTTTGAATATCACCAAAGCTACTCCGGAAGATATACCAGAATTAGTAACCCTGATAAACGGCGCTTACCGCGGTGAGAGCTCCAAAAAAGGATGGACAACTGAAGCGGATTTCCTAGGTGGAATACGAACTGATGCCTCATCTTTGCAAGAGATGATGAGTAAAGAAAATGCCGTAATACTAAAATTTTGTAACAAGGATTCGATAGAGGGTTGCGTATATCTTGAAAACAAAAATAATAAAATGTATTTGGGTATGCTTACAGTTTCGCCAATACTGCAGGCACAGGGTATTGGAAAAAATCTTTTATTTGCCGCCGAAGAACATGCACGTAAATACAATTGTTCCNCCATGCAAATGAGCGTAATTTCCTTACGTGATGAATTGATCAGGTGGTATGAAAGACATGGTTATAACAAAACCGGGGACACACAACCTTTCCCCGCTGATGAAAAGTTTGGCATACAAAAGGTGCCGCTTCAATTTGTTATAATGGAGAAAGAGATTTGAAAAAGTGTACTTAACATCCGATCGTGCCAGGTTAATTATGCCATTGAATAGCAAAATAACTGCATTGTTCGCTGCCAGTATTTTTGAGTGCATGAGGCACATTTGCTTCAAGAAATATGACATCTCCGGCAGTAGAATTGTAAAAGCTTTCGCGAATCTGCATTTGTACATTGCCCTTTATCATCAGGATAATTTCTTCTGCCCTGTGTGTATGTGGCGGATGGCTTATCATTCCTGCGTTCAGGTTGGTGGCGTGCATATCAAATCTTTCAAACATAGAAGAAGGCCTGTCAAAAATTTGCCTTGATTCCCCTTTATCCGTTTTTGTTACTACAATGTCTTTCCAGTCTTTTATAAAGGAACCACCACCTTGCTTTCCGCGGGGAATATTTACCGGGTTTTTTCCCTTATAGGTAAGCACATAATAAGTTACCGGCTTATCAGAAATATTTTTGAAACTCTGCTCATCACCTGCCACGACAAATACAATACTTCCGGCTCCTAATACTTTCGTTGAATCATTTATAGTCACCTGTATGTTGCCTTCTTTTATAAGGATCAATTCTTCTGCATCATTGTAAGCACGGGGTGGGTGATTAATTACACCGGGGCCAATCGTTGAAGTGTGTATTTCTAAATTTGCAAGGTCCAATGCACTTCCTTCCAGTACTTTTCTTGTTTCACGGTTTTCTACCTTTTGTACCTTCAGATTGCTCCAGTTATATACTCCTGATTTCAAAGAGTCGGTTTGTGCCATAAGGTTTGTTGTAAGTAACACTACAAGCGCAGGCAATATTTTTTTCATAAGATAGATTTACTCCTTATCATTTTTGTGTAGCTAATTCTAATGCCTTTGTAGTTGTATAATATTTTGCCAGCATACCAGGTACTTCCCACGCTGGCATATTTTTATTTTTGAGGTAATCGAGAAAATTTTTTGTCACCATGGCGAAATGTGCTTCATGCCCCTCTTTATATTTTTCAGGAATTATAACCTGCCAGCCTTTGCCGGTTTTCTTCAATTGTACCCCGGGATATTTTTGCTCAATTTTTTTAAAAATTTCTGATAAGGCATGAGCATACGAAGTATCGTTGGTTACAGGTTCAATATACAAAGCCGGCGGGGTAAATTGTGTTCCTGTATCCTGTCTTATTATAAGATCAGCTTTCGTACCCCTCATAACAGAATTGTGTGTATCTCCGCCGCCTTCAGAAGCTTTGTAATTCCAGGTAACTGATATTTTAACATGCACATCTTTTAATTTATACTTAATTTCTCCGTTGCTGTAAATGTTGAGTACGCTATCACTCACCACATCTTTCTTCAGATAACCAGGAAAATTATCAGCTTTGGTGATTGCTTTGAACTCGCTTAATGTCATCGGGGTAGACCATCTGCGGGCAGCCGTTAACTGAATGTCTTTTGTATAATCCAGTATTTGTTCCGGGAAACATTCCCATTGTACGAGGTCTGCAAGGTGAGTAGTTACATCAGCAATACCTTCGCCCTGTTGGCTAACATCCATAAACCAGGAAGGCCGTGTGAGAATATTTCCTGAAACATATTTAAAAAAGTAATGAACACTTTCTTTCGTAACTGCGGGATTGTCCGAAGTGCCTTTTTGCAGTGTTCCAAATACCTGTGGCATCATTGACAGTTCTTTCTGAAGCATAGTGGTAATTTCAAAACGCTCTGTCATGATATCATACAGCAGAAGGTTATTTTTAGCTGCTACATCAAATGCCTGCTTCAATTGTTCAAACCCTTTGCTGTTAATGGCCATTGGTTTATCAGCCAAAACATTAAAACCATTTTCCAATGATTTCAAAATGTATTCCGATTTCTTTTGATTATTACCAGACAGCACTACTACATTGCCCTGCCCGACTGCGTCATTAAGGCGGGCTTTTTTATCTGCGATCATTTTTTCAAAGAAATCATTGCCGGTATAAACTTCTTCTTTCCAATTTGTAGGATTTTCACTGCGTGTGTTATAACCATTTATTCTGTCAAGATGTAATTTTAAATCGCTTCCACCAGGGGCATACACATGTACTGTGGAATCCACATCAGGGTACATGGTTTTTTGTACTAATGCCGCATGAAAATGACCAGGATCAAGAGTGATGAGTTGAACCGTTTTTTTTTCTTTTTGTACTTCATCATTATGTGCATCATCATTACAGGACATAAGAACGGTTGCTGTTATTAAAGCAATGAAGGTTATTTTTTTCTTTATCATATCTCTTAATTATATTTTTATTTTCTACAGGTCAGGGCTTACAAATCTTGATTTTAACTGTTGCGGACAATAAATTTTCTTTTGAATAAAACCGCAAAGGAAAATTTTTATCGGTCAAATGATCACACAAAAAATCATTACAGTTATCACTATAAGAATTCACAGCAATTTATTATATATCATTCAAAACCGGAATGCAGGTTTGCCAATTCACACTGTATTATGCATAAAAATCATACTTCTTGCGCCGGGGACGTGACAGCATAGCCAAAGCTTCCTTATCATCATTTGTAAACGTTTCCTTTTCCGGATTCCAATAGATTTTTCTTTTAAGTTTCATGGCAATCTGGTGAAGAAGACATGCACTGCAGGAACGATGTCCTACTTCAATTGGGGCACCTGGTTGTTTGCGGGACTTTACACAATCCAGCCAATTAGCATGTTGGTCAGAGCTTTCGTAAAGATGAATTTCATTTGCCCCGATCACTGACTGAAGAAGCTTAGGGTTACTTGCATCTATTGGTTTTATGCCTTCTTTATCCGCTACAGGATCGCTATCGCTTACTCTATAATTGCCACGGGTTACCCATATCCATCCATCGGTGCCAATAAACTTAACTCCATTCGGGAGCTCATTTGAAACTATCATGTGAACTCCATTTGCATACATTGCCTCAGTACGGAAAATGCCGTGGACATCCCACAAGCCTTTGTAGTTAGGATCATCAGTAGGAAATGCTGCCTTACCCCATACTTCTATTGGACCTGAGTAATCCATACCCATACCCCAATGTGCTGTGTCGATATGATGAGCCCCCCACCCGGTGATCATTCCGGCACCGAATTGTTCACAACGCAACCAGCCTGGCCTGCTGGTAATACCCTTGGGAGAAGCATCATGGGAATGAACCCGGTCTTCTGTGTAATATACCTCAGGAGTAGCGCCAAGCCATGCGTCATAATCCAAAATTTCAGGAACTGGCATAGGAGCCGGGTTGCCGCCACCAGGGTCACCCGGAAGGCCCACCTCGATGGTTTTTATTTGTCCTATGCGACCATTACGTACCAGTTCACACGCCTTTTTAAATTGGGGCCATGGATCAATGGAACGCTGCTGGCTTCCCATTTGCAATATCCGCCCACTCTTTTTTACGGCGTCACTTAATATTCTGCCTTCTTCAATGGTTAATGATGCCGGTTTCTGAAGGTACACGTCCTTGCCAGCATTAACTGCATTAACGCCCACAATAGCATGCTGATGATCGGGCAAGCTGATGTGTACTGCATCTATACTTTTATTGGCGAGCAGTTCTTTGTAATCATAGTAGACTTTGATATTCCAATCACCCTTCAATCCACCATTGCGTTTCGCTGTTTTTATATAGTTGGCTTTAACAGCAGCAGGGCCTGCATCTGCTCTTTTTTTATCAAGATCACAAACTGCCATGATCCTGGCTCCTGCATAACGTGCAATGCCCGTCATGTCATGTATGGTTGAGATACGGCCGCAGCCGATTGATGCAACATTGATGAGGTTGCTTGGCGCATATTTGCCAAATACACTCGCAGGTACAATCGTTGGAAAATTTAATGCAATGGCGGTTCCCAGGGTGGTCTTAACAGAGTCACCCAGGAATTTCCTCCGGGTGACAGAAGACTTGTTTTGCTGTTTCATTTTTAATTTTTTTATGATGAAAAATTTTATTTACAAACTTTAGTTCCATAATCATTGCCAGGTATCCTGTCCGTACAATTTAGCGGATTTAAGGCGCTTTTATTTTTACATTAGGCAATTGTGCAAAATATTGCCAGGCGCTTTCAGCTTTTGCTGCATCAAATTTGCCATTAAATACAACCAACCTGTATTTTAATACATAGGTCTTTCCCGGTTCAAGTAACCAATCTTTATCTTTTGTTGGTGCAAAGTTGGCGAACATATCGCCACGCACATTTGTATTGAGTGTCCATATCCGCAGCGGTTCAGGATGATTGTAATTCCCGGGATATGAAAGCATCACAGCACCGCCGGAATCAAGCGGCCCACCAGGTTCTTTACCCGGCAATGCTCCCTGCACTATGCACCATCTTGCTTTAGAACCATCAGTATCCTTTCTTGTCTTCCCTTCCGAGGTAAGGACTTCGCAATTTTCATTGTTCCAAAACCCGGTAGTGCGCCAGCCAAAACCTGCATAGCGATATGCGACAATGAGAAAAGGACTTTCACTTGCACAATTAAGTTTGGAGGTAATGTCAACAATATAATAATCACTGTTCTGTTCGGGCTTATATACCCTTACTGTTTGCAGTTCATTTAAGGCAACTTTTTCAGTGCCCTGCCCGACTGAGTCGTTCAGGCGGGCATCTTTTTTGAATACCACATGCTCATGCAATGCCTCAAACTCCGAGAATACATCCCCGGTGGTGACAGAAACAAATTTTGCAAAACGCACAGTTCCCTTATGTCCTTTAATGTTCCAGAAATCAATTGTATCATTTTCAAAGAACACATGAGTCCAGGGATTCCAGATTCCGTAGTGATGATAATGATCAGGTGCCTGTATTCGTGTAAGCTCCTGCCCATGCGGCGTCCACAGCGGATGAATAAACGCACTTCGTTTATAATTGCTATCCTGCCCGGCAGGAGGATAAACTGTTTTATAATAATAACGCAGCAGGTTTTGATCTCCTTCATGAATGGTGAGGGTACCATCATTACTGGTTGCAGATACCTCTTTGAAATTACCGGGTGCACCCCGCATCAACTCAAATGTTCTTTTTTTAGATTGATTATTTTTTGTATCAATAAGCCAGTGTAAGGTGCGGTGATCACCACTTTGAACCTGGAAGGGAACAGGTGTTTTTTTATTTCCATTTATCTCCGAGAGGCTTAACATTGAATCCGAAAGAAAAGTGATTGCATCAAGGTTAGTTTCTGCAGGCACATACAAATCATTTGTAGCTTTCGTTAATTCAACTTCAAGAGTTGTTATTTTTTGTGCATAGCTTTTTATACAAACAGAGCCGGTAAAAAAAGTAATCAAAAAAATTATTTTTCTCATGTCGATCTTTTTAAATCATTTATTTCTTTCGCTTAAAAATTAACTACCTCCCAATAAGCCTTTTTAGGCTTCAGATCTTTATCAAATAACAGGGGATAATCTTTTCTTCCTTTTACAGGGAAATTATCAAGCCAGCTGTGCTTGTCAGAGATGTTCCAAAAGGTAACTCCGGCTATGACTTTCCTGTATTTTCTAAACATCCTAAAGCACATCTTGTATATGTCTATTTGACTGTTTTCCTTTTCTGCAGTAAACGTTGTGTTTGTATCCCCACGCTTTCTTTCTCTTGCATTGTGCTCCTTTGGATAAACAGAGATATCCAATTCTGTTATTTGCACTTTTAGTCCAAGGTCTGCGAACCTGCTTAGCGTGCTGTCTAATTGTTTTTCGGAGGGCTCATTAATTGCCCAATGTGCCTGTAACCCCACCCCATGAATTGGGACACCTGCATCTTTTAATCCTTTAACCAGCCTGTAAATTTTTTCTCTTTTAACAGCGTTGATCTCATTATAATCATTGTAAAATAATAATGCGTCAGGATCAGCTTCATGGGCATATTCAAAAGCTTTGGCAATATATTCTTCGCCGCATACCTGGTACCAGGTTGAATTACGGAGGTATTCATCTTTATTATCTGAAATAACTTCATTTACTACATCCCATGCATAAATTTTTCCTTTGTAACGACTTACAACTGTGGTAATATGATCTTTCAATCGTTTTAATAAAACTTCTTTTGTCACATTGTTGCCTGCAGAATCTTTAAACAGCCAGCCTGGCGCCTGGCTATGCCAGCATAGATTATGCCCCCTGACTTTTAATCCATGTCGTTCTGCGAAGTTCACGATTGAATCAGCATCTTTCCAGGAATAACGATTCTCTTCAGGATGAATAGGTTCCATCTTCATTGCATTCTCAGGAGTAAGGCTATTAAACTCTTTCAGAATTAAATTTGCTTCATCACCTTTTAGATTATAAGGACCAACAGCAACCCCTATAGGGAAATATTTTTTATAATAATCTTTCAGGCCCTTTTCAGTGTTCTTGTTTTGTGTCTTCGGCTTTTTAGAAGGCTGAGCTATTATTTCACATTGAATAAATAATAAAAGGACAAAGCACAGAAGGAAGGATGTAGTTATCTTATTTCGCATAGTTCAAAATTTTAGCTATTTCAACTCCAATACAACCACAGAAAAGGCAGGTATCTTAAGTTTGATCTCATTACCTGAAACCTTCGCACCGCTATAGGCAACAGGCCTGATCCTGCCAGGATTTTCAAAGCTGTTATAGTTCTGCATTTTATCTGATGTAAGTATCCTGCCGGTTATAGTCTTAAATGTAAGACCATTTACTCCTATCGAAACATCCTGTGCATTGTTTGCATCAACGTTTACTAATGAAATATGTATTGCGCCATTTTTATCTTTTGATGCGGAAGCAGAAACTGATTTCAATTTTTCTTTACCCAGTTTATAATCATTACTGTTTACGGTAAGCGGCAGCATAAGAGCATCCTGGTGTACATTGTACATTTCCATTACATGATAGGTCGGCGTTAATACCAGCTTTTCTTCATTGGTAAGTATCACTGCCTGCAATACATTAATGATCTGTGCCAGGTTTGCCATCTTTACCCGGTCGCAATGATTATTGAAAGTATTTAATGTAGTACCGGCGATCATCGCATCTCTCATGGTATTTTGTTGAAACAGGAAAGCGCCATTAGTGCCGGGCTCCACTTCATACCATCCGCCCCATTCATCTACCACCATTGCAATTTTTTTCTCTGGATCATATTTATCCATGATAGCACTATGTTTGGTAACTAACTCTTCCATTAACATTGCCTTTTGCATGGTAGTAAAATATTCTTCTTCAGAATAATTGGTAGCCGATCCTTTTTTGTTCCAGTCAATCACTGAATAATGATGCACACCCACAGCATCGATCATACTCGCCGGAATATCCCTCATCATTACCTCCGTCCAGTTATAATCATCATCGCTTGCTCCGGAAGCAATGCGATATAAACGATAGCTGTTATTCCCATTGGTCATAAAAGTTACATACTGGCGATAAATATTTGCATAATATTCTGCTTTCATATTGCCACCACAACCCCATGCCTCATTACCAATACCCCAGTATTTTACCTGCCATGGATTCGACCTTCCATTTTTTTCACGCATATCCGGCATAGGGCTGCTTCCATTTGGGTGAGTTGTATACTTAACCCAATCTGATAATTCCTGTGGTGTGCCACTGCCAACATTGCCGCTTAAGTACGGCTCGGCATTCAGCATCTCACACATATTTAAAAATTCATTTGTCCCAAAGCTGTTATCTTCCTTTACGTTGCCCCACCAAACATTTAGCATAGACGGACGTTTATCCTTCGGACCAACTCCGTCTTTCCAATGATAAGTATCCGCAAAACATCCGCCGGGCCAGCGAAGCACGGGTACACTAAGCTTCTTTAGGGCTTCCACTACATCCAGCCTGATGCCATTTTTGTTAGGGATCTTTGTATTGTTGTCACCTACATAAAAACCACCGTAAATACAATGGCCGAGGTGCTCGGCAAAGTGTCCATAAATATTTTTATTGATGGTATCTTTTGCTTTATCAGCATTCAATACAATAGTGTTTTGTGCTTTCACGTGCATACAATAGGATAAAGTAATTAATAACAAAAGTTTTTTCATATTAAGTGAATTAATTGTCGTGTGCATGATATAATTATTAAAGTATATTATTATACATTCATTTTTTATTTGCGCAACAATGCAGTTGCACACCATAACACCGGTGCCTGCCCATGCATATCACCAGTCAATCGTTTACGAGCCAGATAATACCGGCGGTCATCTTTAGCTCCTGTACCTTCACACACATTAGTGATCTCAGTATCTTCATTTATATAAGATGCTAAAGCCAGCCAGCCCTTACGGGCTGCCACCCCATATTTTTTTTTATCAAGCCATCCGTTTTTTACCCCCGTGATTATTGCGAAGGTAAACATCCCGGTGGAAGATGTTTCAGGCCAGGCATCCGGATCATCAATAAGCTGCCGCCACATTCCCGTTTCCATCTGGTAAGATAGTAAGGAAGCCATCATCTTTTTATAATCATTCATAATACGGGGGCGATCTATATTGTCATTAGGTAATGCTCGAAGCAGTTCCGTCATTCCCGCTGCCATCCATCCATTTCCACGTCCCCAGAAAAAAGGGGCTTTAGGAGCATGGTAAAAAAGACCATTTGACTTTTGCAGGGTATCTAAA
>JGI24806J26614_1000686_pt1 | contig 11108 bp, 9 predicted proteins | sample Kansoi200umMDA_FD_26614 | JGI IMG/M metagenome (IMG submission 26614)
AGATCCGGAAACAGCTTGCCGAATCTGGTATCTCCCTTAAAGATGAAAAAGACGGCAGCATTAGCTGGTCTATAGAAAACTAATTTACCGTATGCATTATTCCGATAATGGCAGATGAAAGTTGCGGTGATGAACATGATGCGGAGCGACTCATTGAACTCCAGGCATGCGATATGATGAACATCAAATTGGGTAAATCGGGAGGAATATTCAAAGGGCTGAAAATGGTTCGTATGGCTGAGGCAGCTGGGATCACATTGCAGGTAGGTGCGTTCATGGAGTCACGACTTGCCATGACAGCTTTTGCACATTTTGCATTGTGCAGTCCAATAATCGAACATTATGATTTTGATACGGCACTAATGTTCAGCGACGATCCCGTTTGCGATGGTATCAGGTATGAATCAAATGGATTGATAACGGTTCCTGATGCAAATGGATTGGGGGCAACGATCAGCCAGGACTGGTTGAATAAAATGGAGAGGATCTCTATTTAGTATCCTTCCATCTCCACAGGTACATACACGCATAAGTGCGATAAGGACTCCATTGCTCTGCGATCTTTTTTATACGTTCCACCATTATTTTTTTCTTTCGGTGTTTGAGTTCGTATAGACCAACCATTGCCTGCTGCAATCCAAGGTCGTCGGGAGCAAACACATCTTCTCTTCCCAATGCAAACATCAGCAGCATTTCAGTAGTCCATCTTCCCACGCCTTTGATCTGCGTGAGATACTCAATCACTTGTTCGTTATCCATCTTTGCCAGTTTCTTTGCACCCATCCCATGTTCAATTTCAAACCGGGCAACATTTTGTATATAATTCACTTTGGCGTTGCTGAGACCAATCCCTCTTAATTTTTCAAATGGCGTATCAACGATCTGTTGCGCGGTTGGTTCCCCCCCATAGAGGTCGATAAATCTTTGGCGAATGATCCGCGCAACTTTGGTAGCCAGTTGCTGGCTCATAATAGAATAACAGAGATAAAGAAACAGGTTCTTTTGTTTCTTCAATTTGAATTCCCCGTGTACCGCGATAAGTGGCTTTAGCTTTTCATCTTTTGAAAGATGCTCGTAATAATGCATACGGTAAATTAGTTTTCTATAGACCAGCTAATGCTGCCGTCTTTTTCATCTTTAAGGGAGATACCAGATTCGGCAAGCTGTTTCCGGATCTTATCAGAGGTTGCGAAATCTTTTTTAGTCTTTGCTTCCTTTCGAATGTCAATCAGCAATTGCATCACTGCCTGTAATTTCTGGTTGCCTTCTTCTGTCACTGCCTTTAGCCCAAGGATATCCTCAAGCCATAGTTTGAAAGAAGTTTTCATTAGTTCAAATGTAGATTGAGCTATGGAACCAAGAGCAATTGTTTTATCCTTCATCGAATTCACGATAGGTACAAGTTCAAAGAAATTGGCCATCACTTTCGCAGTACCAAAATCATCGTTCATGAATTCATCAAGCTCACCAATCAATTTTTTAACCTTAGCATCTAATTCATCATCAACTTCGGTCTTTGCTCCCAACTCCCAACTCATTACTCTTAACTTCTCATAAGCGTCCCATAATCTCTTCAATCCTTTTTCCGAACCCTGCAATGCTTCATTGCTGAAATCGAGCGTGCTCCTGTAATGCGTTTGTAAAATGAAAAAGCGTATCGTCATTGGATGATAGGCTTTTTCAAGCATGGGGTGATCGCCACTGAAAAGTTCAGTGAGCTTGATCACATTATTGTAGCTCTTTCCCATCTTCCGCCCGTTGATGGTAATCATGTTGTTGTGGATCCAATACCGAACAGGCGATTTGTGATTGCATATTGTACTCTGCGCGATTTCACTTTCATGATGAGGGAAAAGAAGGTCCATTCCTCCCCCATGAATATCGAACTGGGTACCGAGATATTTTGTTGCCATGGCCGAGCACTCGATATGCCAGCCAGGGAATCCAACTCCCCAGGGACTTTGCCAGCGCATGATATGTTCCGGTGCTGCATTTTTCCATAGAGCGAAATCAGCCCTGTCCCTTTTTTCTTCCTGCCCTTCCAGTTCTCTTGTTGTTTCTCCGTAGGAGCCCGAGGCAAGAAGATCTTCCATTACACGGCCGCTTAATTTTCCATAATCATAATTAGCAGCGTATTTCTTTACATCAAAATAAACGGAGCCATTCATTTCATAAGCATAACCGGCCTGGATAAGCTGCTTGATCATTTCGATCTGTTCAATGATATGACCTGTTGCCGTCGGTTCAATAGTTGGAGGAATGGTATTGAATTCCGCCATTGCCCAATGGTAAAGATTGGTGTATTTCTGCACCAGTTCCATTGGTTCCAGTTTTTCCAGCACTGCTTTCTTTGAGATCTTGTCTTCCGCTTCTCTTCCTTCCTCCTCAAAATGCCCGGCATCGGTTATGTTACGCACATATCGCACTTTATAACCGAGGTGCATGAGGTAACGATAGATAACATCAAAAGTGATATAAGGACGCGCGTGGCCAAGATGACTTTCTCCGCTCACGGTTGGTCCGCACACATACATACCAACATGACCTGGCGTTATAGAAGTAAAAACTTCCTTTTCTCTTGAGTATGAATTATGGATCTTGAGTTCCGACATATTTGGCGTTCAATATACTATTTTGTCTTCAGTTGAAGATCAGCGACAAGCATATAATGGTCTGAAAGTCGCTTGGTAATTCGATTGAACTGGAGAATGCTGAAATTTTTGTCGGCGAATATATAGTCGATGCGGAGAGTTGGCGCAAGGCCGGAAAATGTCCGTCCAATACCAAATCCTTTTTTCAGGAAAGCATCCTGCAGGGTTCCTCTCATAGTTGAATAGGTATAGGAGTTAGGAACATCATTAAGATCGGCACAAAGGATAAATGGATGTGGAGCCACGCTCATCAATTCGTGCGCGGTCTCTGCTTGAAGGGCGCGTCTTGCAAAGCCTTTGCGCATCTTACCCACGATGGATCTTGAATTCTCGACCATACTGTCTTCCCCGCTTTTGATCTTACCAATGCGGTCGTAATCTATTTTTCCAAACTGTATGGATTGCAAGTGAGTTGTATAGACACGCATTGTATCCTTGTTGACCAATAGATCAGCATAGATCAAAACATCAGGAAGCGTAGGCCGCGGATAACGGAAACGGCCCGTATCTACAATAGGGAACCGCGAGAAAATGATCGAACTGTAATAATGATTGTCACCATCCTGGTCAAAAGTGAAATAATAGTAGGGATATCCCAATCCTTTTTGAATGGGAGAGATATTATTGTAATAATTCGTATCGGTAGAAGTATGAAATTCCTGGAGGCACAGCACGTCAGCATTTTGCTGACGGATGAGTTCAAACATTTTCAGCCTGGCCTGGCTTCCTTTATTGGTATTGCGCTTCAGCTCAATGAACCTTGCCACATTCCATGTAACTACCCGTATAGTGCCGGGTTGCCTTTCATAATTAAAAAATCCAGGCGCGTGAAAAGCCATGAACACCGAAATGTTTTTAAACCCGATCAATAGTGCAACGAAAGAGATCAGTGCGCGCTTTGGCTTCACCAGGATGAGCCAGCCGGCAAGAAAAAGGATCACTATCAATAACAATAAAGGAAAAATCAATCCAAGAAATGAGATCACCCACCAGCGACCAGGATTAAGATAGGGGACGAGGCATGACAGCAGGAATATGATAACCACCAGGACGTTGGCTACTATGAAAAAACGCCTTGTGAAAATCCGGACTCGGGTGGCCATTAGTGCAAGTTACTAAAGTCCTTCGTTGCTGGCTCGCTTAAGCAATTCCTTCTCTTCCTCAGTAAGATAATCGTATCCTTGTTGATTGATCTTATCAAGGATCTCATCAATCCTTTCCTGCGTAACCCTCGGAGTTCTTGTATACGGGCTTTTACCTGTTTTATAAAAAAGTTCATCCTTCATGGTCCTTCCTTTGCTCATTCTTCCTGGTTCGAAAAGATTTCCTATCCAATCAAAAACATTGTTCATCCAGTCGCTCCAATCGTAACCTTTTTGCAGGAAAAAGATGAAAAGAAAACCTGTAAGTGCTGCAGCAAAGTGAGTAATGAGGGTACCTGTATCACTTATATAAACGGTTGCGAAATCAGAAAGAAGATAAACTAAGGTCAGTACCCAAAGCGGGATACCTCCCCCGATCATTGGGAAAAGCCGGTAACCCGGAGAAATGAGTGTTGTGACAACTGCCACGCCCATTACGCCGCAAGGAAGTGCACCCAATGTTGCAGTTGCTAACTGCGGTTGTAAGGAGCCAATTAGATTGTAAGAAAGCAGGAATGCGATCACGCCACCCAATGCTCCGTACAGAAATACAGGGATCAGTTTTCTTCCTCCTGTCAGGTCTTGCAGAATAAAACCAAATGACCAAAGCCAGAACATATTTGGAAATACCTTCCAGAAGTCGTTGTTATTCGCTATAAACAAACTGGTAAGGATGGTCCAGGGCTGACTCAATAATTTTCCCGTATCAGCAGGAAATGAAAAAAGACCCAGGACATTTTTGCTGAACATGGCCTGCGCTACAGATTTTTCCTGGTAATTGAAATACCAAAGTGCTTTTACAAATGAAAAGATTACAAAGAGGATCAGGCAGATTCCAATGAGCGCGATGAGGCTATTGTCCTTTCTGCCGGGCAAGACTTTTTTTCGGTATTGCTTTTCGTAAAAATCCATGACTCACAATAATCAGTATAACGTTCGCCGGTTTGTTTTGTTCCAGAACAAAACAATCAAAAATCCTGTGATCGCTCCCCCAAGGTGAGCGAAATGCGCAATATTATCGCCGCTCACTTTTGCCACTCCTCCAAATAGGTCGATAGCAGCTAATCCCAACATGGCCCATTTCGCTTTAATGGGAAATGGAATGAACATAATATATAATTCGGTGTTCGGAAACAGGAAAGCAAAGGCTGCCATCACTCCCATTATAGCACCCGAAGCACCTAATGCTGGCGCCGATACGCCAACGGCTTTTTGCATATCGATAGTATGCGTTGACAGCAATTCCTGCAGGAATTGATCGCATCGCCAGTATTGAATACCTAGATGCAAAGCAGCAGCTCCAAGGCCGCATGCGAGATAGAATATTAAGAATCTTTTTGCACCCCACACATTCTCCAATATTCTTCCAAACATCCAAAGTGTGAACATATTGAAAAGAATGTGAAAGAACATAGGTGGTGGCGCGTGTGAAAACATATGCGTAACCACCTGGTAGGGCTTAAATTTTTGTTCTGTTCCGAGAATATTATGCTGGACCAAAATATCATGCAATTGTTCTGGCATCAACGGGTACATCACAAATCTTTCCGTTACCTGGAATTGTTTTTCTAACAGGATCTGTGCTAAATAGACAAGCGCATTGATAATGATTAGATTCTTGACAATTGGAGGGAAACTATCCGGCCTTGTATTCCTGTATGCGTTCATTCGGACAAAATTAGGGAACGGTGCCTGTTTTCAACCTTAATTGAATCACATTCTCGATATGATGAGTATGTGGAAACATGTCAACCGGTTGTACTCTTGTCACTTCATACTTTTCCCCGAGTTGGTGAATGTCGCGGGCCTGCGTGGCGGGATTACAGCTTACATAAACGACGACAGGCGCTGCTATATCAAGGATCTTCGAAACAAGTTTAGGATGCATTCCCGCTCTTGGAGGATCAGTGATGATCACATCTGGTCTTCCATGTGACAGAAAGAAATCATCATTGCATATATCGATGACATCGCCTGAAAAGAATTTGACTTTCTCCAAATGGTTTAACGCAGCATTTTCCCTCGCATCATTGATAGCGGCTTCGATCAGTTCCACGCCGATGATCTTTTTTGCCCGCCTGCTCACAAAAATGCCAATACTTCCAGTTCCGCAATAAAGATCATACACGATCTCCTTGCCTGTGAGTTCGGCAAACTCGCTAGCGATGCGGTAAAGCTGCTCGCCCTGCTCCGTATTTGTCTGGAAAAACGAAGTGGGACCGATCTTGAACCGAAACTCATGGCCATCGGCAGTAACAAGTTTCTCTATGGCGTAACCATTGCCAGAGAATACGACGGGGTGAAGATCATAGAGGCTGTCATTTTTTTTCTGGTTCAACGTGTACAACCATGTATTTACTGAAGGAACTTTTTCTTTCAGCGCCTTCATCATTCTTTCTGTTTTTTCAATATCATTTTCCGACACGATCACATTCACCATCACATCGCCTGTCGTGCATACGCGTATCTGAAGATTACGCAGGTAGCCGGTATGGTTTCGCACATCATAATAAGTGAGATCGTTAATTTTCGCATACTCACGGACCGCTTCGCGTACTTCATTCGAAGGAGAAGGTTGCAGCCAGCACTTCTTAATATCAACGATCTTGTCGAATAGTCCTTTTGCATGAAATCCTGCCGCACCTTCATTGGATGAGAGTACATCTTCATTGTTCTTTTTCGCTTCCTGGAACTGCGCTTCGGATATGTATCGGCGGGTTCCAAACGTATATTCAAGTTTGTTCCGGAAAAACTTATCGTTCTTAGCGCCGAGTATCCAGGGTATGGGCGGCAATGGAACTTTCGCGATCCTCTCCATAGCATCTATAACCTGCTGCTGCTTGAAATGCAATTGTTCTTCATATGGGACCATCTGCCACTGGCAGCCTCCGCAATCATCAAAATGAGCGCAAAAAGGCTCAATCCTGCGCGGGGAGCGTTCATGAAATTGAAGGGGGTAACCTTCAGCCCAGTCCTTCTTATTCTTAAAAAGGAAAATATCAACGATATCACCGGGTACCGTCCGCTCTACGAAAACCACCTTCCCATCCACCCGGGCCAGGGAGCGTCCTTCCGCGGCATAATCTTCCACCAAAACCCTCTCCAGTACCCTGACTTTCTTCCTTTTCCGTGACATCAGGCAAAACTATGCGTTTGCAACCGGAGAGGACAGAAACAGGTCTTATCATTATCTTTGCCGACTTCATTCTGATTATGAAAAGATTAGCTGTTTTGTTCTGTGTTTTTTGCACTTTGGGAGCCGCTGCCCAGGGCTATGAGATCAAGGTTACTGTTAAGCCATACAAGAACCAGTACGTTTACCTGGGCCATTATTTTGGTAAGACCTACCCCATCATTGATTCCGCCATGCTTAATGAAAACAGCGAAGCGGTTTTCAAAGGCGAAAAAAAACTGAATGGAGGAATTTACCTTGTTGGGTACCCGGGAAAGAATGGATACTTCGAGATCCTTATCGATAAAAATCAAAAGTTTTCAGTTATAGCAGATACTGCTTCCGTTGAAAAGACAGGAGCGCAATTTGAAAACTCTCCTGACAATACATTATTCATTTCCTACCAGCAGGAGATGAAGGCCCGGGGAAAAGTGGTGTCAGGCCTGCAACAGCAATTGAGAGTTGCAAGGACCAAAGAAGATTCCACGAAGATCATGGACGATTTGAGCAAAGCTGATAAAGCCATCACCAGTTACAGGGAAGACTTCATCAAAAAAAATCCTGGTGCCCTGCTTACAACTTTATTGATAGCTATGCGCGAACCGATCCTTGAGGGAACGATGAAAAATCCAAAGACCAAGGAAGATTCCATCGCATCTTATTCTTATTACAAGAAACATTTCTGGGACGGTGTGAATTTTTATGACAGCCGACTTGCGTATACCACATTCTTTGAAGACAAGGTTGACAAATACTTTACGCAGCTTGTTGTGCCGCATCCTGATTCAACAATTAAAGAGATCGATTGGATGCTGAGCTTTGCAAGTCCAAGTGAAGAGATGACGCGATTGCTGCTGATCAAATTTGTAAATCGCTACCTGAACCAGAAATACATGTGGGAGGACGCGGTGTTCGTTCATCTGTATGAAAAATATTTTTCCAATAAGAAATATTCATGGCTAACGGAGAAGGGAGAGAAAACGATAACTGACCGGGCGTATAGTCTTATGGCAAATATCATGGGAACGCCTGCTTCTGATATTGATCTGCCTGATTCCACTGGCAACCCGGTTCAGCTTTATGGCCAGGCTGCTGATTTTTTCCTTGTGGTGTTCTGGGATCCCACCTGCGGTCATTGTAAAGAAGTTTTGCCGAGATTGGATTCATTCTATCGTGCAAAATGGAAGAATGAGGGCCTGAAGATCTACGCGGTAGCAAAAGAAACGGATGGAACAAAGAATGACTGGCTCAGCTTTATTCGCGATCACAAACTCACAGAATGGTATAATGTGTATTATTCGAAGACTGATGATAAGGCAAGGATCGATGCCGGGATCCCCGGTTATTCCCAGCTATTCGACGTTCAATCTTTTCCCACTTTATATTTGTTAGACAAGGAAAAGCGTATTATCGCCAAGAAATTATCAGTTGACCAAATAAACAGTGTACTCGATGTGAAGCGAAAAGGATAACGCATAAGCATTATGAAGAAAACCTTACCAATTCTCCTGCTTTTGTTCTTGTTTTCCCACGAAGGGAATACCCAAACCCTTTTTACCTACGGAAAGTATAACGCCGACGCCAAAGATTTCCTGCGGGCCTATAACAAGAACAATACGGCGCCTGTTACTAACAAGGCAAAAGCCATCAGTGACTACCTCGATCTGTATATCAAATCAAGATTAAAGATCAGGGAAGCTTATGAGCGTCGTTATGATACGCTTGCTAATATCCGAACAGAGATAGATAACCTGCGAAACCAGATCGTCGACAACTATATGTCGGACCCGACATTGATGGACAAGCTGGTTAAAGAAGCATTTGAAAGAAGTCAGAAAGATTATCATGTCGCTCATATCTATATTGCTTTCCGTAATTCTTCCGGCGGTATGGACACTGTTGCCGCGCAAAGGAAATTGGATGATATTATGGCGCGGCTGAAAAAAGGAGAGGATTTTGCAAAAGTTGCCAGGGAAAATTCTGACGACACTACAGCAAAGAAAACGGGAGGTGACATTGGTTATATCACTGTTTTCACGCTGCCCTACGAATTTGAAAATGCTATTTACGCAACTGCTCCAGGGAAATACTCAACTGCAGTTCGTTCTCGCATAGGCTATCATATTTTCAAAGTAATAGATACTCGCAAAGCAGTCGGCAAGGTAAAAGCGCAGCAGATATTGTTGGCTTTCCCGCCAGGAATTGATGAAGCCTCTAAGAAGCAGGTAGCCGCGAAAGCTGACTCGATATACAAAATACTATTGAAGGGAGATGATTTCAGCAAGATTGCTACTGATCTCAGTAATGATTACATGACGGCCGTTACCGGGGGACTCATGCCGGATATTGGCGTTGGCCAGTATGATCCCGTGTTCGAAAAAGTTGTTTTCTCGTTACCGAAGGATGGCGCGATCAGCAAACCATTTCTGACATCGCATGGATGGCACATTGTAAAAAGAGTTTCACTTAAGCCAGTTGTTACAAATCCCAAAGACAAAACCTATCGCTCGGAATTGGAGCAAAAGATCACTAACGATGCACGGTCCAAGAATTCAAAGGATTTCATTTATAAGCGCATACTGGCGAAACCGGGATTCAGGAAATTCGATTATGATGATGCGGCATTATGGAACCTGAGCGATAGCCTTCTTGATCTAAAACCTCTTAATCTTGGTCGCAATATTCAACCTGAAACGGCACTCTTTGCGATTGGTGATTCCATCTATGATGCGGGAGAATGGATCGATTATGCAGGTACATATCGTTTTAAACAAGATGGAGCGGGTGTGAAGCCCTGGAATGAGGTGAGAGATGAATGGATCAAGGCCAGCATGCAAGAATATTACCGTGATCACCTCGAAGATTACAATGAGGATTTCCGTAACCAGATGACGGAATTCAGGGAAGGCAACCTGTTCTTTGAGATCATGCAGGTGGAAGTATGGAACAAAGCCCAGAATGATTCAGCAGCCCTTTTAACTCTTTACAATAAGAATAAGGATAAATACCTGTGGAAGCAAAGCGCTGATGCGGTTCTGTTCTTTTGTTCAGATATCAATACAGCGAAAATGATCTATGATAAGATCAAAGCCAATCCTAAAGACTGGAAAAAACTATCTGAACAATATTCTGAAAAAGTGATCGCCGATTCAGCACGATACGAATGGGAGCAAATCCCCAACCTGAAGAAAATAATTCCAAGGTCCGGCATGCTAACCAGTCCTGAATTGAATATGGCAGACAATACAGCTTCTTTCGCCTATATAGTCAATGTATACGCGCAGCCCATGCCTCGCAGTTTTGTTGAAGCACGCGGACTTGTGATCAATGATTACCAATCGGTGTTGGAAGAGAAATGGAATGAGGAGTTAAAGAAGAAATATCCGGTTAAGATAGATCAAAAGGTGCTCGCAGAGATATCAAAATGAACAATTGAACATTCGAACAATTGAACATTTGAACAATTGAATTGCACCTTCGCTCTGATGTTCTATTGATCTATTGTTCTAAAGATCTCTTACAACACTCGCAACAACATCAGGTTTACCTAACGTATAGTAATGAAGTACAGGGACTCCCGCTTTCTTTAGCTCCCTGGATTGATTGAGCAGCCATTCTCCCCCTACTTTTTCAACATCACAATCTTCCTTGCATTTTAGAATTTCATTTGAAAGATCTGTGGGAATATCTACGTAAAAAGTTCTTGGAATAACCGTGAGTTGTTTTTTTGTACTGATGGGTTTCAATCCCGGGATGATCGGAACAGTAATGCCTGCTTCACGGCAAAGTTTTTCAAACTCGAAAAATTTGCTGTTATCAAAGAACATTTGCGTCACAATGTATTCAGCGCCTGCATCTACTTTATTCTTAAGATACATAAGGTCAGTTTGCATATTCGGCGCTTCAAAATGTTTTTCAGGATAGCCGGCAACGCCAATGCAAAAACTTGTTCCGTTTGGTCCTTTGAGTTCTTCTTCGAGAAACATTCCGTTATTCAAATTCACCACTTGTTTTAACAGGTCGATCGCATATTGATGACCGCCTGGCTCGGGCTCAAAAGCTGTTTCATTCTTTGCTGCATCTCCACGTAAGACAAGAACATTGTCGATACCGAGGTAACTGAGGGTAAGCAGTGCGTCTTCC
>JGI24806J26614_1000687_pt1 | contig 11103 bp, 10 predicted proteins | sample Kansoi200umMDA_FD_26614 | JGI IMG/M metagenome (IMG submission 26614)
TATACTAAAATAATCTTTTGATGGCAAGTATAAAAGTACTTAGCAATTATCATATTACTACTACTAAAATATAAATAGAATTTACCATTATTTGTCATAGTGGTTTCTTTTCCATTCCATACCTATATATAGGCTTGGTTAAATGTCTATGTGATTTTGGAGCTGGAAGGTAGAGCCCAATTTCAAGGTTTCTATCCCTCTCTATATACACTTTCTCTGCATTACGGTCTTTATATCCACATTTATTACATTGGAATCCTTTATTTTTTCCCTCTGATTTCATTCGCTTTCCACACTCCTTACACAAAGGATTGCATATGTCATAAGTTTGAACAAGTTTCAAAATGGAAAGATACTCTATGTTTAAAATTTTTGCATATTTCGATGTTGCTTTCCTGACTCCGTATCCAATTTTAACTAAATCTCCTATTTCCAACTGGGATGCAATGTTTGTTAAACATGTTGGCTCATATATTGCAGCAGGAAAACTAACGCCAGTAAAATCCTCAACTATGAATAAGACGTGCCCTCCTTGGATTGTCAAAGGCTTAGTTTTTATTTTGCATCGGACATGACCTGCCATGTAAGCTTTGACCTTTGATAGTTTTAACTCATTTTTCAAATGCATATCCGTTCCTTGGTTTGAGCGGAAGACCATATATCCGTCCAATTTCTCTTCTGGTTGTAATGTCTCTAACGATGATACAACCACATTCGGGTTTTCACCTCTTATACCACAAAAAACAGGATCGGGCCCATGTGGAGTGATTAATATGCGTTTGTGATATTGATCATAATTGTTGAAAGTGTTAGGAAATGTATGTTTGCTATATTCTATTACTTTGGAAATATCTAGTATCCTTGGAGTCCCACAATTTTCTGGTTTTCTGTACGCTATCGCTTCAAATGTATGATCACCATGTAACAAACAACCAATCGCAGCTAATGAGCCCACTAGACCCTGACCGTTTCCAAAAGTAAAGTATTGAATTCCATATTTTTTCGCTAGGGTTTCTGCTTTTTGTTTAGTTAGATTGCCATACATAGCAATACTACTAAATTCTTGTATATCTTCTGGGATCTGCTCTCTATCATAAAATGCAAGACCAGGATTTGCTCCTGAGTCTATTGATGAGCCTTCCTCTACAAGTTGCTTTATATTTTCCATAATCTTTTCATGATTTTTTGCCTTAACTCTAAGACAAACAGCACCATTACCGCGTGTCTTCCAAGGAACATTTGGGTTTAATCTTATAAGTAGTGGATAATCAAGAAAGTCTGCGTTTTTTCCCCTCAACAAATAATCTGTAATTTTAAATGCCAATTGGGTAGTACATCTACCTTTCAAGGAGTCAGTATCATCAAATCCAATATGTAAAATCTGAGTAGGTTCTGCAATATTGACAGTCATTGTGTCAAATAAATCAAAGACATTCTATAAATATTAACTATGACAAATAATGGTAAATTCTATTTATATTTTAGTAGTAGTAATATGATAATTGCTAAGTACTTTTATACTTGCCATCAAAAGATTATTTTAGTATATTAATATATTTCGAAGCATTCTCACCAGTGATTGGTTAGATTTAGCTAATTTACTTTTGTCATACGAAAAAGAATTAAAATATCTAAGAGAAAATGCTAGTCACCACTTAACATAAGCAAGAAAAAGAAATAGGACATTATATTCAACACAGCACTTAATTCTTTTGCCAAAAAGGAAACGAGCTATCCTAATATTGTTCAGGCTGTAAAAGATAGTTTGGGAAATAGCTTTGAAGGTTCAATTGGATGGTATATATTGAGACTGTAAGGCTTGACCTAGAAGCAATAGAAATGATAGAAAGAATACAAAGACAAAACCTCAAGTATATAGAATATTAGAAAAAGAGAATGAGTCTATTTATTAGAATGTATTGAATAAAAAGAGATAATGTATTTGTTTATATCTACAAAAGTTATATGGAATATATCTGCATGAACCCGATGTATAAGTAGACTCAACTAACAAGTAAAAATTGCTCTAATGGAAGCTTTGCATAAGAAATAAAAAATAAATTAGTTATCATCCATTAGTAGCATTTTATAGATCAGGGGAATTTGACCTCGGTCAGAGTACCCATTTCCAATAGGCTTCATAATTCAGTTACAAAGGCAATAAGTATCTTTTCCAAATACTTTCATTTAGAAGGATTCTGTTGATTTCCATATTTAGATTTACTTCATATCATTAAAATTCTACAATATAGATACTAATGATGATGATTATGCTAATCATTGATTTTTATCTTTTTTATTCCAACTCGGTTAACAAAATAAAATTCATTTGTTAGTTGAATAATATCTCCTGGCGATATTCTGTAGTGGCTTCTCTTTTCCTTTAAAGGTATACCGAAAGGTCTTTCTTCTTCTCTAAATTTTAGCCAAACTCTGCCTGCATTGAGAATATTCTTAAACTCACATTCCCAGATTAAATCATAAATAGTATTTAATGCCTGTCTACTAATTTTATTGTCTTTCAGAATAATTTCAGCATCAGGCTCTTTGCAGAAGTAGACTCTCACTTTCATGAGCTTTTATTTGTATTAGAGATATAGATAAGATCATAGTGTTGCAGTTAGTCTCTTTGATCTTAAATTCAATACGGACCTTAAGCTAGCGTATATTAAAGCTATTTGCAATACATATCCACCTACAATCAGCACAATTGCATTTACTGGTTTGGAAAAGGTCATCATGAGATGAACATGTGGTGATGCAAGACTATTTCCAATAATTACTAAAAGAGCTAATGGAATACAAGCATAAAGTGCTACACTATATTCTTTCCATAATACTAAAACAAACAGTGTAATAAATGATAATTCCAAAATAACTGCCCTATCAATGAATTTGGGATTTCCAAAGGGAATTGCAATTAAACCTATTGCAACAATACAGACTAAAATAATCAGAGTAGTATGGTAAGCATCCATGTGGTATCTATTTACTTATAGAGATTAAAAGATTTTAAGATCATCATTTAAGTTCTGATTTCGGTGATGTCCTGTTGTATTAACACTTTTTAAAAGAATCCCAAGGGAAGATAATAAAGAGTTCAGGTTTGATGTTTTCCTCTTCTCTTTTGTATTTTATCGTGGGAGTGCTGATACATAAGAGTACTACTTTGCCATTCAATAGTATTAGAAAAGCAATAAATCGCCACTATATGACATTGATTTTGCAATCGAAAATAATATTCCAAGCAACCATCTTCTATAATATGCTTTCACTGTCTTCTCTATCGCCAGAATATAAATTAAATAAGACAAACAATCTATTGCGTAGGAAACACATGGACACTTAGATTTGTAGGAATGGTAAGTACGGATAGAAGATAAATAGTATATGCAAGTCAACCTTGTAGCGCAGAAGCTCTAACCAGTACGTGTGATATAGTAAAGATGAGCAATTCTCCTATAAGATAGATGTTTATATCTTCTATATATGATGTATGATGATTCATGTATGAGAAAAGTCCAACAACAGTTTGTAATAGTACTAACAGCAACTATCGTTATATGGATATCTACAGTAACAGCGGTAATACCTCAAGCAGCATATGCGCAGCAGAATCAAGAAAATCGATCTTCGTCAAATAATTGTGCATCCGATCAACTCCCTGCAAGTATAAATGGAACAATACAATGTATGCAACAAGGACAATGTTACTCAGAACAATTTGAGGGAAAAGAAGCAAAGCATTGTAACTTTATGATGAGTAACCAATAACCCTTTATATCAAGAGTGCATATCCCATCGAAGAAAATATCTCTCTTCTTCTTTCTTCCCACCTATGAAATTTCTCTCCAACACATATACCAACCTGTAATTGAGGCAAATACAAAGGATGCCACAGAAAGTAATCCTAACCAATCTAAGAAAATAGAAAGTATGGCACTAATCAATCCTATAATTAAACAATAGATCAGTACCTTCTTAGATGTAAAGCAGGCGTCGTCTCCTCCTCCCCCTCACTATTATTAATAATATCTACTACTACTCCTGCCGCCTCCACTTTTTCTATTAACATACCAATTGCGTATAATCCATATTATAGCTGCTACCACTATTATGATCCCAGCCCAAAATAACAAGTTGCTTATACCAAATACAGGTCCTGCAGTAGGATCATATGGATACTGAGAAGCACATTCTTCTAACTGGCCTTGTATATCTGGTCCTGTAAACGTTGTTTGATTTGGGTTCTTCTTGGTCATACATTCGATTATCTTGACTGTTGTTGGTGCTGCTATTGTTGCAGCCCATATACCTAATCCTAAAGATACTGCAGTTATGAGTATACCTATGATTAAGAGTAAGTTAGGTTTTGTTATCATGTCTTACTTGTTCCTTCTTCTTACACTATGTCAGTCATTTAGAATCCTCGAAATTCTAATAATGTTCTCAAACTTGTATTTAGTAGCAGCCAGCTAGCCGCCATCGCTATCGCCACTATCTTCTCCGCCATCGCTGCTGCTACTATCATCTATCGGTGTTGCTGTTTCTGATGATTTTGTAATAGATTTTGTAATAGTGAATCTATCTATTATTTTTCCATCTGTATTATCATAAAACGTACCAACTAATGTTTTTCCATTAGCTGATACATCCACATTAAGAAATCCAAATAAATTCTTATACTTAACCGCTGTCAATTCATTGACAATGTACGTGCTAGTAGGAGGGGCACCAGCAGTACCTACTGAAGCTATTACAAGTCCATCTATACTACGATAATTGCTTAAATCTTTACTTGTTACTATTGGTTGTTTACTGTCTTCAGAATTAAATTTAAGTGGATATGTTCTCTCATATGTGTGAGCATGTGCTTGTAATACAAGATGTACTCCATATTTCTCAAAGAGTGGATGGTATATGTCCACTAGATTATGGTCATACGGACCAACTAAACTGCACTTACAATTAGGATACTCATCTATACTGCACTCACAATCAGGATACATAATTCTATGAAAGAATGGTATAATCCAATCTATATTGGGATTAGAAGAAGCTTTTTCTAAGTCACTTTGTACAAAGGCTAATTGTTCTTTTGCTTTATCATTACTCATATCAAGATAATCTTCTTCTGTTGCAAGTGCAATAAAATGAATATTCTGATAGTCAAATGAGTAATATTGTTCTGTAAGACCAAAATGATTCATGAGTGCTTCCAAGTCTGCTCCGGTATCATGATTACCTATTGTTATCTTCATTATGGCATCAATCGGCTTTGTTATATCAAACCAACACTTCTCAGAATCTTCATATGAATAGTCACCTAATCCAAGTATTATTTCTGGAGTTTTGTCTAGTATGTTATTTACAGTATCTGTTGTATCAGCTGTACAAGCCCAATCACCTGCAGCTGCAAAGTTAAAGTCAGAGAGTGACGGTGCTGAATTATTATTATTATTATTATTATTATTGAATTCTGTTAAACTTACTATCTTAAATGAATCAATCATCTTTTGTACAGGTGGAAGATAATCATTGTATCTGGTTTCATTTGCAGCGTATGTAATGTGATATGCTTTATCGCCTTTTATCGTCCAGACTTGCATTATCTTTTGTCCTTCATTATTAATATAGACTATTTTATGTGCAAGAGCATTATTATTACCTTTAAGATTAATTGTGTTTGATTCAAGAACACTGGCCTGTTGTCTTATGAAATTAATCTGTGCACCAGAATATTGATCTACTGTTATACTCTGAGAAGAAGATAAATTTTGTATTCCTACGCTAAAGGCTGCCGGGGGAGATCTATAGAAAGCACTTTCTTTTGGCGAGAGGAATCCAACAACGATATTAAAATTACTTGTTTGAGAAGATTGACTAGGTTCTACCTTTTTCCAATCAGAAGGATATTGCATCAATATTCCATAAGTAGAATTTTCATAGGTCTTGAAAATAGTGTCATTTATTTGCGCTAATGCATTTTGTTGATGTGTAATGATGCTAGGACTAGGAGAAGCAACTGATAATATTGAAACAGCTACGAGTATCATCATAAAAGTGGACAAAATTAATTTACTCTTACTATACAACTGATTTAGTGATAAGTAGTAGGTAATTAAAATTTTCTAAAATAAATTTTAGAACTTTACATCATTCTTTGTAGAACCAGTAGTTGATTGGTGGCTACATCCTTTTCGACTAATCTTGTTGCCCTAAAGTTCTGTAATAGTAAAGAGTCATATGCAGACCTATCTTGTTATGTAAATTGTTTTATACAACAGTTACTGCAAAATCTTAGTAATAATAAAAAATAGTTAAGTAGATCATCAGTGTGTACTGTTAAAGAAGTCGATAGCTAATTGGAAGAGTATTATGTTCTTAAGTATTATTATTTATTTCTGCTCCATGTGTGATGAGATAAAAGCCCTACAATCAACTAGCATTTGGAAGGTTATTATAATAAAGGCATTTTATAATACATATAGCAAGAAAGGCAAGTAAGTGTTCTTCTTCTCTTTCCAGTATCTAGTCATGAGTCTACTTTGCTGCAATTTGATTATTTGACGATGGTGTAATTCTATAAATTATCCCATCTTCAAATGACACGATATATAAAAAACCATCTGGACTAGTTGCAATATCCGTTATGCTGCCAAAGCCAGAACCAAAAATAATTGCAGATAATTCCTCTTCATTATCAACTACAAGATCGATTAGACCTGTTTGACTAGCGTCAAACTTTAGTCCAGTCCTGTCATCATTGACTTCAAGATAATATACATTACCATTGTTGTTATCGCCAATGAAAATGTTATTTGCGTATTTATCTCCAAATTTTGAGGAATGTAGGAATTCTATGTCTGTAACTGCAGGCGGAGTTCTCCAGCTAAATACTGGATCGGCATAATGGGATCCTGGGAAACTTACCAGTTCATCTTCGGCTTGGCCACTTCTAGAAATGGGACCCATAACTGTTTGCCATCCACTATTAAAACCTGGTCTTACCAGATTAACTTCATCATACTCACTCGGTCCATTTTCGGTGTCCCATAACATATTCGTAATAGGATCTATTGTTAACCCGAAACTATTTCTGATACCATATGCATAATACCTGCTCAATACACTATTGCCACTATTCGCAAAAGGATTATTGGGAGCTGCTGAACCATCATTAGGATTTACTTTGAATATGACTCCAGTATCATCCGGCTCTGGCCCATCTAGAAAATTCTGTAGCTTACCGTCATGATTCAGATCTCCTATTATTACATAAAGATAATGATCAGGTCCCATCACTAATTTTCCTGCATTATGATTTGGGCCAGGTATTGCAGGAAGATCTAGAATTAACTTAGGATTAACAAGAGCATCTCCATTCCAGGTATATTGATATACTTTATTTCTTAATGTTTGACCGCTTTCAGTAAAATAAAGGAATACTGTATCATCTTGAGTAGCAATTCCTAATAACCCACGCTCATTCTCTGTATCAACTGGTACATTTAAGACTGGCTGCTCTTGTAAAACGCCATTCGAAATAAGACGTACTGAGCCACTCTTTTCCAAAACTAGAATATTATTGCTATCCATAAACGCAATACTTGTAGGAGAAGATAATCCTTCAGTAACCATCTCTGCCATTATGTTAGGATCATTTATAACCGGTTGTGCATCAGCATAACCAAAATATCCAATGTATATAAAAGACGAAATAGTAAACAGGACTACTGCGCTAGTTTTCAAAAAGTTGAAGATGTTTCTCATAACTGATATCAAGTTATTTTCTGATCCTCTTCTACTCTAGAGTTATCTAAATCTTATTGGTTATCTTTAAAGATAATAGTGTCCTGCTACTCTGTCAATCGTTAGAGCATCACAGGTCCAAAACAATCTATAGTTTAAGGAATTCTAATGGTTAGACGCTTGAGCCTAATAGACCACAATATATCTGAAAATAGTTCTTTGTCTATCCATAACTTGAGTATCTATTCCTCAAATTATCACGTAATTTGAAGGTTAATTTTTCGGCAACCTGCTTTTGATATTCATTAGAATTTATTGGATTTCTTTTAGTAAAGATAACCGGTCCATATACATAATTCTTTCCGCTCACCGGTCTTACCGTTTCAAGCGAACCAAGAATTGAATTAAGATAAGCATTACCATCAGATTCTTTAACAGCATTCATATTTTGTTCTTCAGTTAGATTCTTTAAAATATTCATTATTGTAGGTGGTTCAAGCTTTCTGTATCCAAAGGGCAGAGGATTATTATTGATCCTTTTTTCTATCTTTGTAGAATCTAAGTCTACCTTCGTTCCAATTACTAATGGTAATGGTTTATAAATTGAATCAATCTTGAGTTGCCATACCTCATCAGTGTTCGAAATTGTAGCATCGAAGAATCCGTCCTGTAGAGAAGAAGTGGAGATAATAAAATTCCAGTTTTTTGGATTTGATGTGTATCTTTCAAAAAGATATTTGGCAAGATTTTTATCTTGTAGAATTTCCATGTCAGTATATAAGATAGAATGAATTAGGACAATATATGTATTGCAGCATTTATTTTACCTATTAGTTAGGGAGCAACGGTGATTTCCTCTTTGACTTGGTTTCATCCAGAATATTTTGGTTAAGTATTATTATTATCAGTTTATTAGGATTTACAGCCGCTTCAATTTTTTTATTCAACAGCATCTAACGCAAAGAGAAAAGATACAAAATAGGCTCCAGGATCATTTTGAAACAGTACGTACTGGGATAGTTCAGTACTGGATAAATGAGGGGCGACAACATGTTTATCAGAAGATAGTGAAATACAGTAACTCTTTCATCCCATTATATAGCAATATTGCCAATGCATTAAAATTAAAGATTAGCTCTCAAGGGCCAAGATCGTATTTAAAACATGAAGACCATAAACGGCTAAAATCTGTTATATCAAATAGAAAGCAGATTGAATATTCATAATACAAAAAATTATCTAACTTTATGGGCTCTAAAAAGCAACATTATCGAGGCAGTATTTTACAAAAGACATTTCTTTAGGAATTACATACAAAAGTTATTTTGCAAGGAATTCATCATCTATACGTGAATATTTGACACCAGTTAAGCTCGAATTAATAAATATAATAATAAACAATAGCTATTGACATGAAAGTAGATCTCCATTCTGATTCTGAGTTGAGAAAAATCTATGACTTGAAAAATATTGCAGTAGTAGGAATGTCAAAAAACGAAGAAAAGGCAGCACATTACGTTCCTAAATACCTTATTCAACATGGCTACAATGTTATCCCAGTAAATCCTACTATATCAGAGATTATAGGACGAAAATCATATCAATCCATTGCTGATGTGCAAGAAAATATTGACATTGTCGATGTATTTAGAAAATCTGAAGATGTACCAGTTGTAGTAATGGATGCTATTAAGAAAAAAGGAATCAAAGTAATATGGATGCAAGAAGGCATCTATAATGAAGAAGCAGAAAGAAAAGCGAAAGAAAATGGGATGGATGTTGTTTATAATAGATGCATGATGGCAGAACATAGGAGGCTATTCAACAAATAAGATTATATTTAATTAATCTCGCAGACAAAAAGCTTTGATTCAAAGATTTTTGATTCTACTAACATACAATTAGATAGAACATTCTCATTGATGTCTATCTGCACCTGTGAGCCTAGTAGATATCTCAACCTGACATGAGAGTATCAATCCAAACGATACCAATCTTTAGTATCTAATAGATAACGGATACGGAGATACTTATGTATGATATTTAATAAAATATACGATTAATATTTAAGATCTTGTTTTAGTTTACTTAAAATAATCAATAAATAAACAAAACCTGTGTGAGCTATTGAAAGGCAGCTCCTCGATTCAAATAAATTATACTACACATTGCCATTGACTGGAATACTATAAAAACAGAACCTTAGTAATTCCTCTTATCATACTGTCAGCAGATAAGTTAAGAGTCGCAAAGTATCTTCTGCTGTCGTAGAATAATAAGTATCTCCGTATTATCAAAATATTAAGATATCAAATGTCTACAACAGAATACTTTACGGCGATACTTATTAGCTAAACTGGACCGGTTCTGTAGAAATATTTCCTATAACAAAATAGGCAATCGAATTTGAAATAAAAAACACACACATGTATGATTTGTATAATGAGTGCTAAAAATCCAATAGATCAGAAATCATCAGGTTTTGTAGTCAACAATTCATAAAAAAATGGAGATCTACTTTACATGATGTCTGTGCTATACACCAATAACTATACAGAAAGTCATAGTAGATAGGCTGAAAATGCAAAGTCCTATCAACTAAGCAGATATCAATTATAAATATAGTTATCCATAGTAAATTGATACATTATACAATTAATACGCTGTGGAAGAAAGTGATAGATCTGGGAATAATAAACAAGTAACATTAGGCTGTAACATCTTCCTTTTTATTTTTCAAGATGTTCCCTCTTTTTCTTTGCTAGGATTTCTTGTTTATTATTTTATATATCGATGCTGAAGCCTAGAGAAGGAGTAATTTATAATTTTTAAACTGGTTGAAGAATTATTATCTTATTTGATTGACAACCGATGAATCATACAAAGCTTTGCTAAGTTCACAGTATTTTTTATTTATAAAAGCTAATGATTCTGATAGTTTCTTAGCTTTACCATATTTGAAACGAATCAATTCTCTGTGTCGCCAGAAATGTTTACCTTCTGAAACGGTAATTGTTGTAAAATAATCAGGACCTTTCAAATAGTCTGGTAATTTTACGTTATGAGGCAATAGATATTCAATGCTGAACCATTCATCGCCATCAGGATAATCATTTCCTGTGACAATGTCAAAATAAAGATGTAAAACATCTTCTACTGTTAAACCGTCGTAGCGCACTAACGGATGTTTAACAAAAGATCTATGATAATCCATAGTTAGTAATTCTGGCTCAAAATAAGTCTTGATTATAGCCTTTCTAAAAATCTCATTTGACTCCTTAAGGTTCAAAGATACTATAACCAAGTATACCTATTTTATAACCTTTTAACAAAAAGTCTGTAAATTTATAA
>JGI24806J26614_1000688_pt1 | contig 11099 bp, 11 predicted proteins | sample Kansoi200umMDA_FD_26614 | JGI IMG/M metagenome (IMG submission 26614)
GAGCGATCACACTTATTGTTGGAATCATTCTTTTCGCAATGTATGTGGACGGACAAAATTTCATTTCATTTGTTACTTCACCATTTGAGCAATCATTATCCTTTGAAGGAAACATTCTGAATGGAAATCTTATCGCCTTTGTTATTTTACAAATGCTCATCATTCATGTTCCTTTATTGATCGCTCTTGTTACAGGCGATCTTGTTTCTGGAGAAGGAGCGATGGGTACGATCCGCCTTTTACTAACAAAGCCCATTTCAAGAACAAGTATCTTACTTTCAAAATATATTGCAGGTTGCGCTTATACATTAGTGATCCTTTTGTGGATGGGTTTTCTTGCATTGGTAGTTGGCAGATGGCTTTTTGGAATTGGGGATCTTTTGGTGTTAAATAGTGACGGATTGATTGTTTTGCAGCAGCATGATCTTGGCTGGCGATTCGTTTGCGGTTTTACAGTAGCGTATCTTTCTCTAATTATGATCGCTACTTTATCGTTAACACTTTCTTGTTTTTCCGAAAACTCTATTGGGCCTATCGTAACAACAATGGCAATCATTATCTTATTTACTATAATTGGAACGCTCGATGTTCCTGTGCTGCATAAAATTCAACCGTTCTTATTTACAACGCACATGATGGCCTGGCGCAGCTTTTTTGAAGATCCGTTACCAAGAGAAAAAATTATGAATTCATTGGTGATCCTGTTAGTTCATATTGTTGGTTTACTATCTATTGCAATTTTCAAGTTTAACAGGAAGGATATTTTATCATGAGGTTATCGGTTAAACATTTTCACATCTGTAGTGTTGTCATTTCGAGTGTCACGCTATTTCAGCGTGATGTATCGAGAAAGTGCGCAAGCGTTGTATTCCTTCTAATGTTTACAGCTTCCTTACAGATCTCTGCACAAACGGATGCTAAACAAATATTAAGAGGTGTTTTTAATAATTTACAGAAAGCAAAGGATTATACGGTACAAGTAAATATTAAAGTAGATATGCCTTTTATCCGAATGCTTCCGATTGATGCAAAGATCTATTATAAGCAAAAAGATAAATTTAAAGTAGAGTCTAAAAGCATTGCTATTGTACCGCGACAAGGGTTTGATCAGTCATCAAAGATGCTTGCTGACACTAATTCATTTACTGCACTCGCTCAAGGAACTGAAATGATCGGCAGCATTCAAACAAACATTATCAATGTTATCCCAAATTCAGATACAACAGATCTGATACTTGGAAAATTATGGATCGATGCGAAAAGAAATGTGATAATGAAATCGCAATTAACAACTAAATCCAATGGAACTATTTTAACTGAATATGAATATGGATCACAAGCTTCTTATGGCTTACCGGATAAAATGATCTTTTCTGTAGATGTAAAAAAATTCAAGATCCCGAAAGGTGTAACTGCAGATATAAACAATAACGAATCCGAAAAAAAGGATAAAGGCAAAGATCCTAAAAAAGGTAAAATATTTATTACACTTACCAATTATCAGATAAATAAAGGAATACCGGATACTGTTTTTAAAAAGTGATTAATATAAAAGCAGTCTGTTCTGCTGCGTGAATGTCAGTTCGTCCCGATAGCTATCGGGAGTTTTCTTTTTCAGAAAAATTTATCGGGGACATTCTTTCAGCCATAATTATTATAATACTTCTAGATACTCTCCTGTCGGCCGATTCCGATCGCTATCGGAACGAAATGCCATCCTAGTCAGCCAATAATTAAGCACTTTACGGAATTAAAACAATTTATTCTTAATTTCGCGCCAGCTAAAAACCTATGAACTACTACATCATTTACAAACCCTATAAATTCATTTCTCAATTCACCTCTTCTCATAAAAAGAAGAAGTGTTTAGGCGAATTAGGATTTGTGTTTCCAAAAGATGTTTACCCTGTAGGAAGGCTGGATGAGAACAGTGAAGGATTGCTGATCCTCACCAATGATAAAAAATTGAACTTCAAATTACTGAACCCTGAGTTTGAACATAAGAGAGTTTATCTTGTGCAGCTGCAGGGGATCATTACATCCGAAGCGCTTAAACAGCTGGAGGCGGGAATTACCATTGCACTTGATGCAGGTCCATACTTAACACGGCCATGTAAGGTAAAAGTTGTTCCAAAGCCTGAAAAATTAGCTCCTCGTGCGCATCCAATCAGCGAACAGCTTCCTACTTCCTGGATAGAGCTTGTACTTACGGAAGGGAAATTTCACCAGGTCCGAAAAATGACAGCCGGTGTAGGATTCCCATGCATCCGATTGATAAGAATTGCAATCGAAGACATCCGGCTTGAAACCATGCAGCCATTTGATGTAAGAGAGTTAAAAAAGGAAGCGCTTTACAAAAAGCTGAATATCTCTGAGTAAACCATTCTCTCATTGCTTTTTCATTTATTTTTCTTTACTTTCGTTCCTCGACAAACTCCTCTTTATGCGTGTTTTAGACACTTATTTTAAAGATAAACGATTTCTATTTTTCAGCAGAATAATCCTGTTGTCTGTCCTCTTTTTTTGTTTTTCTGCTAATAAAGCTTTTGCTCAGCCGGGAATGTTGGAATTGGAAGGCAGGACAATAAAGGATGGCAAGCCTCTACCCGGTGCAACTGTTACGGTATGGCGAAATGGGACGATCAACCAGGAGGAGATCAAAACCGGAAAGAGCGGAAAATTCCGTTTTAATCTTGTTTTTGGTAATGATTATAAGGTTACTTTTTCTTATCCCGGATCGGTTGAAATGTACCTGATGGTATATACAAGTAAACTCTCAAAAGAGCGCACCGACCTCTTTCCACTTTACCAGACAGAAGTTCCATTCTTTGAAACGAATGACCCGAATGTTCGCGTCAGTAAGTTCAAAAACCCATTTACAAAAGTAATATATGATGGTAAAAAGGCATTTATGGATGATGAGGCTTACCTCGCAGCGTTCACTAAAGATCTTTTAATCGATCCTGCTGAAATTGCAAAGCAGCTTGCTGAAAAAGCTGCGAAAGAAAAAGCAGAAAAAGACAAACTTGAAGCATCAGAAAAAGCAAAAAAAGATGCCGAAGAAAAAGCACGGAAAGACGCTGAACAAAAATTATACGCTGAACAAAAAGCAAAACAAGACGCACTTGCAAAAGAAGCAGAACTGGCACGTTTAAAAGCGGAAGCAGAGAGCAAAGAAAATGAGAATCAAACAATGGAAACAGAAGCCATGCGCTTGCAACGTGAAAAGGAGGCAAAGCAGGTTCTTGCAAAAAAGAATAAAGAGATCAAAACAAAATATGAAAATGAACTATTAAAGCTTGTTGCGGAAAATGAAAAGCTTGCAAAACAAAAAGCATTTAACAAACAAAAGCAGGAGGCACGGGCAAGTACTGTAATTGAGCAGATGAGGAGAGAAACTGAATTAAAAGCTAAGTCTGATAAGCTGCGGGAAGATATAAAATTAAAGAAAAAGAAAGAGCTTGAGAACAAACAATATAAAACAAATGAAATGCGGAAGCTTGTTGAAGCAGCCGCATTTGCGGAACGTTCGGTGAAAGTAGGTAATCAAAAATCAGCTCCTGATCCAAGCGGATATGTTAGAAAAGAGTTACCAAATGTTGCGGTAACGATAGATGATGGTATTACTAAAACAACAAGAACAACTGTGGTAACCCTTGGAAAACAATTGGATACCTACAGAAAAGAAAGTTATTTCTGGGGTAAAGTATACTGTTATAAAAACAATGTTGAAATTGATGAAGCCATTTATAATTCGGAAATAGATTACTTTTTATCTTTTAAGAACAAATAATTAATTTGATAAATTCAAATGAAAAAATATAAATCACTTCTACTCTTTTTATGTGCATGGCTGATCGTCTTTATACATACAGCTATTGCACAAACCACCAGCTTTATTTATTATGGCGTGGAACAGGGATTATCACAATCACAGGTGCAATGTATCACACAAGATGATGACGGCAATCTTTGGATAGGAACACTCTCTGGGCTTACCAAATACAACGGCCGGGAATTTAAAGTGTATACAAGAACTGATTCCCTCGCTGAGGATTGGGTTACCTCCTTGTGTAAAGATAAAACCGGAAATATCTGGTTTGGACATTGGGCGGGTGGAGTTTCCATGTTTAATTACAAAACAAAAAAAATTGAGAATCTGAACCTTGAGGAATACACTCGGTTTAAGACGGTTACTTCCATTGCACAGGATGAAAAATCTCGTTTCTGGATCGCTACAGAAGGCGCGGGGGTTTTTGTATATGATCCTGCAAATAAGAAGATGATCACTCTTACAAAAAAGGACGGGTTGAGCAGCAACAATATTTACAATGTTTGTCAGGATCAAAAAGGAAATATGTGGGTAGCCACTGATATTGGGATCACTGTTTATGATGGGGATCAATTATCTGTACATGGTATTTTAAATGTCGGCAATGGGCTTCATAGCAATAGGATCACTTGTCTGAGTCTTGTAAATGAAAATGAAATGTGGGTTGGAAGTGCTGATCAAGGTGTGATGGTCTTAAAAATAAAAGATGACTTTTCTGTTAAAGTTGTTACTAAGGCGATTGAAAATGCAGGTCAGCGTATTGAAATGAAAGATGGCCTGGAGTCTACATTTATTAACTGTATCAAAGAAGACAGATCCCACAATGTTTGGATCGGCACAACTGGAGGTGGAGCTGTGAAGTGTGTTCCTTTTCCTTCTAAAGAGCGAACAGAAGCGATCTCAAAAGCAATTATCTATAACTATAATACCAAACAAGGTTTAAATTACTTTAATGCAAATGCTATTTTTCAGGATCGGGAAAATAATGTGTGGATAGGAACGGATATAGGCTTGAATCAATATCATGGAGAGCGCTTTCAAATATATGATGAAGCTGATAGTCTTACTAATAATTTAGTATGGACAACGCTTTGCGACCGTGATGGCAATGTGTGGCTGGGAACCAATGATGGTATATCCAAGATCTCTTTCAGTTATTCTGCCATTAATCATAAGCAGCACCATACCATAAAAAATTACAATACAAAAGATGGATTGAGCAGTAATGTGATCCTTTCCTCTTTTGAAGATTCTGATGGCAATCTTTGGTTTGGAACAGGATTCGGAGGAGTTTGCAAATTTAACAAGTCAACTAATAAATTTGAGACCATTAATAAAGCAGGTGGCCTGGCAGGGGATATTGTTTTTGCTATCAATCAGGATAAGGAAGGAAATATCTGGTTTGGAACAAAAGAAGGCGCTTCAAAATATGATCAGAATAATAAATCATTCCGCAACTTTAATATTGCCGATGGGCTTGGTGGAAACAATGTTTACAGGATCTTTAAAGACAGTAAAGGAAATTTATGGTTTGGAGCTCTTGGCGGAAATTTATCCGTGTATGATGGCTCAACCTTCAGATCCTTTGATGAAGATGATGGCATGCATCACCGTTTTATTCTATGTATCAATGAAGACAAGCAGCATAATTTATGGTTTGGCGCTTATGGAGGAGGTTTGTATAAATACGATGGGAAAACATTTTTTAACTATACTGTTAAGGAAGGACTTACTACAGACTCGCCCTATTCAATAATCAGCGATAGTGATAATAACATTTGGGTGGGAAGCAGCAGGGGTATCGATAGGTTTGATGAAAAATCAAAGAAGTTTGTTCATTACGGAAAATCGGAAGGATTCTTAGGAGTTGAAACAAATCCTAATGCAGTATCCATGGACAAAGACGGAAATCTTTGGTATGGAACTATTATGGGCGCTGTAAGATACAGTCCGAAAGAGGACAAAATTAACACCATAGAACCAAAGACCTTTATTACCGGATTGAAGTTGTTCATGAAAGAATCACCATTCCCGGATGATGCACGTTTTTCGTATGATCAGAACCATTTAACTTTCAGTTTTGTTGGCATTAGCTTAACCAATCCGGAAAATGTTCAGTATCAATATAAACTGGAAGGCTTTGATAAAGACTGGCTACCCGGTTATACCAAATCTGATGAAGCAGTTTATACAAACTTGCCTTCAGGTTCTTATACATTTATGGTTAGGGCATGCAACAGTGATGGAACTTGTAACATTCAACCCGGCTCGTATCAATTTTTTATAGCTCCTCCTTTCTGGCAAACTGCTGTATTTTATATATTGGTTTTCTTATTTGCAGTTTTTGGTATTTATGTCTTCGATAAGTTTCGAACCCGTAAATTACAAATGGCGAAGAAATCGCTGGAGGAAAAGGTACAGGAACGAACAGAAGAGCTTGCCGGAAAAAATGCAGAACTGGCAGAAAAGAATAAAGATATAACTGATAGCATACGTTATGCAAAACGCATTCAGGAAGCGATTCTTCCTCCTGATAAGATCATAAGAAAACACTTACCAAATTCTTTTGTTTTTGCAAAGCCAAAAGATATTGTAAGTGGTGATTTTTATTGGATCGATAAAAAGGATGATCTTATTGTATTTGCAGCAGTGGATTGTACCGGACATGGTGTTCCTGGAGCCTTTATGAGTATAGTAGGCCATAATCTTTTGTCGCAAAGCTTAACTGAAACAACGGAAGTCGTTCCTTCTTTACTTCTGGATAAATTAAACAGGGGAGTGAGTGAAACGCTGAAACAAACCTCAGAAGATACGAAGCTTCGTGATGGGATGGACATTGCCTTATGTACTATTAATTTTAAATTAATGGAACTGCAGTTTGCAGGGGCTTATAATCCTTTATTTATTGTGCGTGGTGGTGAGTTTATTGAAGTGAAAGGTGATAACATTGCCATAGGAAGTTATGTTGATTCTCAGGAAAGCAAGTATAATAATCATAAGATACAACTTCAGAAAGGTGATACAATTTACATTTTTACCGATGGATATATTGATCAGTTTGGTGGCCCTGATGGTAAGAAATTTAAGCTGAACCAATTCAAAACAATGCTTTCAACTTTAAACGGAGTATCTATGGATCAGCAAAAAATCGCTCTTGAAAAATCTATTGATGAATGGAGAGGGGTATTACAGCAGGTTGATGATATTCTTGTGATAGGTGTTAGAATTTAATTGCTGGAGATTTATTCCTATAAAAAGCTCCATAGAAAATTATACTCAAACTGTAAAACAAAAGAAACGTCCTTCCCAGAACAGGAAGGACGTTTCTTCTTTAAAAATTTCAGCAAGCTCCTTAATTCGAAGAGCCTAATTCGAACTGTAATGCATCTTCAAATGCTAATACATCGCCTTCAGCAACAATACCATGACCGTTATTGAAATTATCTTCTTTTACATTAGCAACCTTTTTGCTTGCTTTTATCGCAGCAATAGGTGTAACATTAAAGCCGTTCAATTCCAGTCTAAGTTCCTTTAAGCACATACCTAAAGCAATTGCTTTTTTAGTGTTAGTGATAATGAACTCAACATCCAGATCGTCATTAGAAGATTTGGAACGCAGGGTAAAATCGATCTTATTTTCGATGCAATACTCAATCAATGACTGAGCGTTTTTCTTTTTTACAGTTACTGTAGGTTTTTCTTCGTTTATAAAACTCATGGCAAAAAAAATTTTTAAAATTTGTACTATAATTTATAACCGATAGTAAAGTTAACCCTTAGACCTTCTAAATCAAAATGGAAAATATCAACAGCTTTTGAAGGCGTTATTAACTGTTTGTTGATAATTAATAAAGGTCATTCTCTGGCTGTTTTAACGAAAAAAGGGTCTAAAATTGACTTTTTCGACCCTTTTTATACAAAAATCGTTCTTTTTTAGTTTTTAACCATGCTTAATATTGAATCAAATATCCACCGTCCATCGATATTACTTAAGATATTATCAGTTGCCCTTTCAGGATGAGGCATCATTCCAAAAACATTTTTGCCGGCATTACAAACGCCTGCTATATTTTCAATTGCTCCATTTGGATTAGATGCATCGGTAACATTTCCATTTTCATCACAATAGCGGAAAAGTATCTGACCATTTGCATTCATTTTCTTTAATGTATCAGCATCAGCAAAATATTTTCCCTCACCGTGTGCTATGGGTATCTTAAGTGCTTTATCAGTTGGCACTTCAGAAGTTATAAGTGTTCCGTTAGTTTCTGCTTTAATGTAAACGTTCTTACATATGAATTTGCGTTCGTTGTTATGCAATAATGCTCCCGGTACCAATCCGGCTTCGCACAATATCTGGAAGCCATTACAAACTCCTAATACATAACCGCCTTTACCGGCAAATTCAATTATTTTTTCCATGATCGGAGAAAAACGTGCAATAGCTCCTGAACGAAGATAATCTCCATAAGAAAAGCCCCCCGGCAGAATAATAAAATCACAGCCCTGGAGATCTGTATCCTTATGCCAAAGTTCAACAACATTCTGGCCCATAATATTACGTAATACATGGATCATGTCATGATCGCAGTTAGATCCGGGAAAAACTACTACTCCAAATTTGCTCATACTATTATTGTTTTTTTAATTAATGCAAAGGTAAGGAAATAAACAGGCAGGATATAAGACACAAAGGATATTGTTTAAAAAATATTGACAATAAGGTTCACAAAAATTGCAATAAGAAGCATAAGAAAAAGCAGTTCTCCAAAAAGCTCTTTCTTCATTCTTAAATAATAGTTAGAACATATAACAGCCAATGGAATTGTTAAAAGAGTAAAGTATTTTGTAGTAAAAGCGGGAGCTAAAAACACAGAAAGTCCGGAGAAAACAAGAAACCAGATCATAAGTATGAGCGACTTCTTAGTCTTCTGAGAGCCGCCTTCCAAACCTTTAAAAAGACTGCCAAAAGAAAGCAGTATGATCAGTCCGCCAACAGATAATAAAAAGTAAAACGATCCGGGAAAGTCTTCTACCGTTGTTTTGGAAACTATCGGATAAAACATTTTATCATAAAACAAATAATCGAGCGTACCATTCCAAAAAAAATAAGTGATCACAAAAATGTAAGGAACAAGCACACCTATAAACGAGATCAGCCATTCCCGCCAAAGGAAAGGACGAAATAACAGCAATGCAACGCCAATCAACGGGAAGAATACAATACATGGAAAATAAAAAAGCGTTGCTATGGATATTAATAATCCGGCATCAAAAATCTGTGAAAAAGCAATATCCTTCCGATAGGAATTAAGCATTTTACTTAAGGCGAATAATAAAAACAAATTGGCTAATAAGACAGAATGCAGCTCAAGCATCGCACTATTGTTGCTACAAAAGACAATGTAAAATAATGCGGGAAGATTTGTCTTTTTTGTGAGAACTTCGTTTTCGTTGACAATATAATTAAGTAAGAAGCCTTCGATAAGAATTAGAATAATAGCAATCAATGTGCTTAACCAATGCATTTCTGCAATTGGACGGATAAGCAATTCGTAAAAAGGCATTGTATGCCTTACCTGGAGGGAATGCGGAATAAAAAAGGCAAAGCCCCATATAGCGCAAGCAACGAGGGGTAATATAAAGAATGCCGCAGCATTGTTGGGCCTTAAAAAACGGACGATCATATTCTGCCTAAAAATACGGTGATTTTTTTATGCAATTTCAAATTAATTTGTACTTTTGGAGCTGTTCAATTAAAATTTCCGAATTATGAATATGACAGATGTTTTTTACGGTATTGGTGATTTTTTCCAATTCACTTTCAAATTTATGAAGAGTTTTGGTAATGGCCCCAACCTTATTTTTTGGTTGATCATTGCGGGACTTATAGTTACATGGCTTAGAATGCAGGCCAAATTTAACCAGGAAGCCAAAACAAAAGGTACTATTAAATAAAACTTCAATATTTTTAAAAGCCTTGGATCTTTATAGATCCAAGGCTTTTCCATTTAAAGGACTTTTTACGCTTTTTTTCTATTACTTCTTTAATTGTAAAAAAAGCAGTACCTTTAATATTGGAAATCATCCCCTTACTGCGAAAGATTGAAATACTTTTTATTTTCTTTCGTTAATGATTTTAAGAAATGAAAACTTTATTAAAAACCAGCCTGATCATTTTTTCTGCTATCGCCTTGGCGAGCTGTGAAAAAACTGAACTTATCCCTGAATCCTCGTATGACGGATCAACCGGAAATCATAAGGTGCATCAGGATGCAGTAGAAAGCATTGGTGGTGATCTGTTTACAGATAAGGACAAATGTAAAAAATGTCATACCGGTAGTGGAAAAACTATGGGAATTGATTGGAATGCTCCTTATATGTCTGATAATCACATAAATTCGATTGAAGAGCTGATCGCCAATTTTGATTTTGCTAAAAATGTTCATGGGAATATTAATGGAAAGAATACTTCTATTTCAAATGAAAAAAAGCAAGAGTTGATAATTTATCTGAATAGTATTGCTTTAGAAACTTCTAAATAAAATAATTATCCCTCAAAACCTGCGCAGTTAAAAACTACGCAGGTTTTTTTATTTGTAATACGATTCAAGATCTTTTCCGATATCTTTCCTGTAGTACTTTCCTTCGTATTTTATTTGTTCGGCATTTTCAAATGATCTCTTTAATGCTTCGTCCATAGTGTCACCAAATGAAGTAACCGCTATTACACGTCCTCCATTTGTTTGTACTTCTCCCGAAGATGATTTAATAGTACCTGCATGAAATGCAATACTTTCATTTACATTTTCTAAGCCTGTTATCACATCTCCTTTTTTATACTCTTCCGGATACCCTCCTGCAACAAGCATTACGGTACAAGCAAAATTTGAACTAACCTCAAAAGCTTTTTCTTTCAGGTCACCATTAGCAACCCCTTCAAAAAGCTCAAGAAGGTCGGACTTAATACGTGGTAATACAACTTCCGTTTCAGGGTCTCCCATGCGGACGTTATACTCGATCACCTGCGGATCACCATTAACATTCATTAGCCCGATAAAAATAAATCCTTTGTAAACTATTCCTTCTTTCTTTAACCCATTTATGGTTGGTATGATCACATGCTCTTCCACCTTTTTAATAAAAGCTTCATCAGCAAATGGCACAGGGGATGATTTCCAATATTAAAGGTACTGCTTTTTTTACAATTAAAGAAGTAATAGAAAAAAAGCGTAAAAAGTCCTTTAAATGGAAAAGCCTTGGATCT
>JGI24806J26614_1000689_pt1 | contig 11093 bp, 13 predicted proteins | sample Kansoi200umMDA_FD_26614 | JGI IMG/M metagenome (IMG submission 26614)
CTCCTCTAAATCTATACTATGCATATGGAATACGAAACAGCTTTGGATTTGATTTTGATCCTGTAAGCGGTGATATATGGGATACAGAGAATGGCCCAGGTGATGGTCCAGGCGAGGGAGATGAGATTAATTTAGTCGAACCTGGATTTAACAGTGGATGGCAAGAAGTACATGGTATAGCTTCTATTGCTATTGCAGCAGCAGATAATAATAATAATAATTTTAATCCTGATGATGATTTAGTTGATTTTGAAGGAAAAGGAAAGTATAGTGATCCTGAATTTGCATGGATAGAAACCGTTGGTCCTACTGCATTGAAGTTTCTTAATTCAGATAATAAATTAGGAACGCAGTATGTAAATGACATGTTTGTAGGAGATGTTCATCTCGGAAACATATATCATTTTGACTTGAATGAAGCCAGAACAGATCTAATTCTTGGTGGTGGATTGCTCGCTGATAAAGTGGCAGACTCAGATTCTGAACTAGAAGAAGCTGCAGGTGGTGGTAATGGTGGTATAATATTTGGCAAAGGTTTTGGAGGAATCACCGATCTTGAAGTTGGGCCAGATGGATATCTCTATGTTGTTTCGATTGGCCAAGGCGCAATATACAGAATAGTACCTGGACTCAATGATGTTGGCGGTGGTGATGGTGATGATGAGGGTGAAGATGATGAAGATGGCAGCGCTGGAGAAGATGAAGGCGGCTAGCAGGCTGCTGCTTAATGGTAATTTGAGAATACTACTAGCTACATTTCCATGTATTCTATTTGACTAACATCCTTAAGGAGAAGCAATAAGGGAGATAACAAAACAAAAACTACTCTTAATCTTAGGTATCGCATTAACTGAATTATCTTTAGGTCTGGGTATATGGAGTGCAACAATGACAGCACCAACAACGGTCAAGATAATCGAATGCTTAAGCAAGAAGGACCCAAATCAAACATTTACAGGGCCAGATATGCAAGGCCACTTAAAAGATTGTACTTCTCAGTATCCATACAATCCTACTGCAGAACTTGTATTTTGTTATAAGCAACTTGTTATTTTGGGCTGGCATCATAATAGTAGTAGTAGCTATAATATGGATTGTATGCGACTGGTATGTTCATAATAGAAGAGAGACTGGAAGACTTGGGAGTAAAAGCAGTAGTAGATATGATAGATAATAGAGAGAGGAGAGCAAAAGAATAAGAAGACCACAACTGGTTCACAGCTAAGAATGTACTGGCCAATTGCATAATTGTAGGACTAATTAGCGCCATAATCTCTATTTTCATAGATTGGTTAGGGGTACTTTCTGTGGCAGCCTTTCTATTTGCATCAATTGCAATGTGTATATGTTTGGCGAGAAATTTCATAAATGGCAAGATAGAAGAAGAGAAAGATATTCTCTTCGATGATATATCTGCGTCTTTTAATCTACATAAAAAGAATTATTCAGTAAGTGCTGATTGAATTGTAAAGTATATCTATTATACTATTTTGTAATGGAATGGCATTGTTCTTTATATTATCCCCGTAAATCCTGCTGCTGCTTATGCAATAGAAAATAATGCACCAAATATCAGTGCGGATAACTCAACTTTATAAAACTAATAATAATAATATGATTCTTGAAAATGATGTCAAGAATTTATATTATATACCTACTAGAATTTTATTACATCTATCACAAAACTCATTATCCTTGAAATCTGTGTCCTGTAATGAATTGCTAAAATGCATTACGCATTTACTAATTTGACAATGTCTTAATCCAAATGTATGTCCTAGCTCATGTACGGATTCTTTGATTACTCTTTGTTCAAATAGATTGTTGATTTTATCCGATTTGCGAACATAAAATTCGTCTTTTAATCTAGGAAGATAAATTGCTGCTACTCTTCCTCCTAAATGTGCTTGCCCAAATACGAAATTTAGTTCATCTGAATACGCATCGAAATCACATATAGCAAGTACTTTTGTAGTACTGCCAGGATTAATAGATTCTAGTAACCAATCAAGCAAGCTATCTGATATCCATTGTTTTCTAGCTTTATCAAATAAATATGTTGGAGGCATAGTTGTTGATGATGATGATGATGATGATTGTAAAGAAGAAGATTGCAAGCTACTACTATTAATATGTGCTTTATCTCCAAATATCTTTGATAAACGCTCTATTAAAGGATAAACTATTGTAGTAGTATTATAGTCAAATTCATCAGAAAAGTACCATCCTATAGGTTGTATTACAATCTGCATTAGTAATCAAGCTAAATACAGAGCTTCAAATATATATTAAACAATTTAGAATACGATGATAGAAGCTGAATTACAATTCTGTATTGGAATAGAAAATATAATACTAAAATATTAATTTGTATTTTGAGTTGGTAACTAGTAAATAATATCTTATGAATAGATTGGATCTAATTCAAACGTATATCAAATGCATACACCTAAATCTACCTAGAGGACTAGTACCTCTTCTATCCTCCTTTAATAAATCCAACAGTAAATCCAGCTGCCATGCTACCTGTAAGGGGAATACCAAGCTAGTCACGGCTAAGTAAGTAGATGCATCATCACTAGTATTCTCGAAAGCCGGAATCTGTGTAATTATATTTGTAAGTGTTGTTAATGTTCCTTCTGATCCTTTGTTTCATAATTCGATAAAATCGTTTTTAATATGTGGTTTCAGGATCAACTATGAAGAGCTCATAAGTTATATTTATCATTTGGTTAAAGCCTTCCGAACTTAATTGACTAATATCACATTGGTGCAACAAAACACCTCCTGATAATGTTTGAAGTTTATTCCAGTTTATGGTGGCTATTTGATGATAGTGGAGATATGCTAATCTAGCTAAGAATAATCCAACTATCTCGATAATGCTCATAATCTATATGTAACTCCTTAGTTTAGTTGTAATCGTGATTATACAATGACGACTACTAGATTGACACCTCTGTGCAGGCGTAGTCCTGTATGTGGTAACATAGACAGATATGAACTCTCCATCTAAGTAATGACGACTTTTAATAGCATATATTATGCGTTCTGGATATTCTATATCAATTTGCTTATCTAGGCTTTGACAATTTGTCTTTGTAGTAGCATCTAATCTATTTTCTTGTCTACAAGACCTATAGCTTTTGTAGTAGACTTTTCTGTCCAGTATTAAATAGATTTATGCTCAACATAACTTTGCAGCAGCACCTTTGCTATCTCCCTCCTTTCTTCCTGCCTAGCTGCCTCTTTGGTGCTTCAAATCTAATCTTATTCATAGGGCTTGTCAAAATCTATCCTTGAATAAAATGGATAATGAATCAGCCGCAGCAAAAGAAGAAAAGTAAAGGTAACAGTATCTCCATCAGCGTTATTAAAAACACTTGAAGACATGTTGTATAATAGGATAATGAAGAAGAAAGAAGAAATGCATAGGACCCAGAATAGAGCGGACACAGACACAGTTTGGACAGAGATAGAAACACTCCACTGGTTGTTAGCATAGGGTCTTAGTGTCAGAAGAAGACTGAGACATGAGCAATACTATTAATAATAGGACTAGGAGGAGAAAAGAAGAAGAAGAGAGGAAAGATAAACAACCAGACATACAGATAAAGTCCATGATACAATTTCTCTAGTAAGAATTTCTTCTTTCTCTTTTGCTAGGAGTGTCATTGTTGTTATAGTTTATTTTTGCTAGCTAATAAGTGTGGAATATCTCTGTTTATCTATAAGAGAAAGATGCTTGCAGGTCTTACCATCCTAACGCTTTTGCAGACTTGGCAGCAGCTTCATTTAAAGCTTCTTCTGGTTGCTTTGTTCCATTATAAACTTGATTGATTGCCTCTCTTACATGTATAGCAATCTGAGGATACTCTGGTATATTGGGTCTGACTCCTTGAATATTCATCATAGAAATCAGCTGATTATAGTAGGGGACAGTTTGATTTAGCTGTGATGAATAAGGAGAGTATTCTCCTATAGGTATTTGTGTTGGCAATAAACCATATCTTTGATGAAAAGGAGCAAGTATTTTTGGCTGTAAAATGAGAGAGATTAGTTCCCATGCCAAATCCTTATTCCTCGACGTTGCAGGAATACTCAGCAACCATCCTCCCATTATAGTTGCACTTTGGTCACCTTCATTTGGAACAGGAAATCCTGGAATAAAACCCACTTTTTGTTCAAATTGATTCTTTTGCTCAGTTGTGTTCAAGTGTACATGATTTTGTAATGCTTCTATCATTACTGCAAACTTTCTATCAAGAAACTCTTTCCCCCAGAAATGCTCTTTTTGTGGTTTTATGCCTGCGTCAACTTGATCTTTGATGAATTGTAGCGCTCTAACTCCTTCTGTGCTATTATAGCTTGGAAACCAATATCTATCTTTAGTTGGATGCCCTGGCATCATTTCAATTACAGAGCCTCCAAGCATCCACAAATAAGGATACCACATATCTATGGGAGCACCAGTAAGATGCACTCCTTCTATTCCTTTATTTCTCAGAGCTGCATTGAGCTTCTTTCCAGCTTCAATATATCCATCCCAAGTCTTTAATAAGTTAGGATCTACTCCTGCTTTATTTAGTAGATCCTTCCAGAACCATATACCTCTCGCGTCAGCAACGGTCCATATTCCATATATCTTATTATTATAACCACCGCCATCCCAATTTGCTTCATACCAATCAGAAGATCTGCCCCAATGTTCTGTATAATTTGTAATATCTGTCAGCAATCCCTTTTCAACAAATTCTCCAAGCCAGATATAATCTACAGTCACTATGTCAATAGCCGTCTTATTGGCCATTGTTTGTAGAAATTTTGAATGGAGGTCAGTATAAGGAATGGGTCTATAATCTAACTTGATATCCAAATCTGGATGCCTAGCAAGTAGTTCTTTTAGAGCAGGTTCAAATAACATTTTCAATAACCTTCGTGGATCGCCTTGATCATCGAGTACAGCTGTAAGTGTAACTTGTTGTTTTTGTAGTTGCTGGGAGTATGACAAAGGAGCTTCTACTAAAGTAACACTGCACACTGTAGCAGTCACTAAACCTAATGTAAGAAAGATACTGACAATTGAAAAACTACGAGGGTTTTTGTTGGTTATAAAATGCTTACCTAGTTTGAGACAATATAAATTAAGCTAACTATCAACCAACCTCTAACCGATTGTTCTTTCTCTTTTTATCAGTCATTAACCGGAAGGCTGAAATAAGTCAATATAGGACAAATCTACAACCTTGTCGAATCTGGTGCATAAAACAATATAGATAGAGAAAATTAAGCATCTACAATAAGCCTCGATNTATCTAACTGCTAGAGAATTCATCTAAGATAAATCATTTATTCAATGCTCTTACTGCTAATCATCATCAATATAATAAATTCTTCCTCCTTTCTCCTTCTTAAATCTAGTCTCTATAAGAGCAGCTCCAAGTGTAGATATTAAAACTCCAAGAACGGCAATTCCTACTATCATGAGTAATGATGCCACGATCTTTCCCCCAGAAGTTACTGGATATACATCACCATATCCTACAGGTGTAACTGTAGCTATAAGCCACCAAAAAGCATCACGTATATTGGTTAACTTGGCGTATGTATTGCTGTTCAATAAAGAATTAGCTGTATCAAGTTTCTAGCATATCTCAAATAAAGAATTTAATTGATTATTCTCACATATCTCCAATAAAGAACTTAATTAACAAGAAATTGACAAGTAGCTTTTAAATAATCAATACACGATAAAATAAAGAAACTGGCTTCGCATAATATTATTCTATTCTATTTCTCACACTTTTATTTTAGGTGGTATGATTCGAATTGCTTAATAAAATGAAAAAATAGTATCTGTGATGCAAGGAAAATTTCCTTCAACAACAATGATGAGAGCAATGACATTAGTTGTTGGTTTAATACTTATACTTATGCTTTCTAGGTATTCATTACCATTTATAATTGTATCAGCCGATGATGGCTCAAATGGATTGTTTGTATCATCGTATGTAAGTAGTGTTTCTTCTCTTGTCATAGGGATTGATGATGAAGACTTGGGTGACGATTTTGATCATACGCAGGATACTGGTGATACTGAGAGAAGAGTTATTACTTCAGGATCTACTGCGGAGACTCTCAACACANTGCCAACACAACATGAAGAAGATAATACTATAACAGGTAACAACGATGGTGATGAAATAAGAGGTACCGATAATGACGATACCATAATTGGTACGTTCCTTAATGACAGAATAATTGGTCTTGATGGAGACGATACATTGAATGGTGCTTATGGTTCAGATACAATAGAAGGTAATGACGGTGACGATACAGTACAAGGTGCAGAGCTAGATGATCAAATCTATGGAGATAAAGGAAATGATGTTCTCTCTGGTGGAGATGGAAACGACTATATCTCAGCTGGATCTGGAACAAATGAATTGTATGGTGGCTTTGGTGACGATACTCTAAGAGGAGGATCTGGTGCAGATTACTTTGACTGTGGAATTGGTTTTGATGTAGTATTAGACTATGACAAATCTCAAGGTGACGTCTATACAATGGACTGTGAAGTAGTAAATAGTATCTAACAGTAAATATACATATTGGAATTTATGAACTCACTAAACTGTCTTATAGTTAATCCCAAGCAGTTTCGGTTTGAATCTTGGAGAAATAGTACAGTAGATTTGTACGAACCGTAAAGGTCAGGCAAATATATTTCCTTATTCTTTATCAGATTGTAAAGACTTTTTCCCTTTTTTAAGGGATCTATACAACTAAGGTTTTATGTTGGGTATTCTTTCTATCATTTTTCCTTGCTCCTAGATTGAGTTTTACAATTTCAATATACCATTGAATTGATCCTTTAAAGCCTTTGCTCACATGCTCCTTTGTAGCTTGTAAAGTATTGGAATAACAAATCTCATTTTTGGTCAAAGAATCAACCATTACATTGTGTATAATGTCATATTTCTTCTCCTTATGTTGACCTCATTTTTTTCTACTGAATGCTTTGTTAATTTTTTCCCTTCATCTTTTTCCCTACTATATATGGTAATGTAGAACAATAAGGCTTATGATAGAAAGATGTAATAATAAAAACTACCATCTTATCTATATGAATAAACAAGGGATCTGTAAAAACTGTGGTGATGCTATTAAGGATGAATCCAATTCCAATGAGTTTTGTTCCGAGCAATGTGGAGTAGAATATCAATTGGAACACAATAGAAAATAGGATTGACTATGATTCTTACACACAATGTCGATAGATTACCCATATTCTATTAAGATATCGAGATGATATCTTATGTTCTCCCATTTATTTCAGTCTGCTCGATATTTTGTTCTTGGATAAGAATTTAAACAATAGAACAGGCAATCTGATCGTGTAATACATACTAATTACAACTAGATCTTCTTATTGAAATCGAATGTATGATGTGTTTGATAGCTTCATGGTCAATATTAAGCTTGGATATTATTATAATGAATACTGTGCATTAAATTCTAGGATATGAAAACGAATCTTTTTGTATTAGTAATTATGTTTGCAATAGCTGCGACAGGGTCAATATTTATAACGAACAAGCAATTTGCACTACAACAACCGCAGCAAGCAATAGCTCAAGGGCAACAAGAACAATCTGCAGTTGGCATAAAAATTGTACAACAAGGTACGGTTAGTTCAGATGTGGATCCACTTAAAGGGCATGAAGGTCACCAAGCGGCAGTAATCCTTCCGCCAAGAAATGATACTGCCGTATATTCAGGTACACTAACGTTTACGGCTAGCAAACCAGTACAGGTAGCAATAATAAACATGTACAATTTAGATAATGTTACAGCTGCCCAAATTCCTGATAAGTTTGGACAACTTCTTAATTCTCAGGCACCATGGAACACCAGTGCTACTGTAACTCCTCTGATGATGAATGTTGAATATTTAGACTCACCTACTATGTCAAAAACTGTACCATTTGTTGGTAATTTAGTTGCACTTCATACAATGGATGGAGAGCCATTTATAGCAAATTATGCAGTCGTTGCTGATGTACTTCAGCCTGAAATAGTCAATAACCTTGATAGTACAATGGCCAATTCCACCACCACGACCACTGGTTGAGTAATGTAATAGGAAGAAGAGAAAAAAGGCAATGATGCTAACGCTACTAAGATTAGTAATTGCAAGACAATTGTGTGTGCATAAATCTCCTCTTTTTTCTCTTATTCATATATATACAATTTGTTGAACAGTTACCATTCTTTCTCGCGTGGTTGTAGGAAAGTATTTTATAAGCAATTTTAAATTTAAGGTCTAATCCTAAAACTAGGACAGCAGCAAAAAATTAATCAGATTATTATTAATAAATATATTTTATTTGTATTGCTTTTCTTATATTTATTTATGACTATTTCGCCCGAATCATCTTCTTTTGGAAGGACTAGAAGAATAACTATAATTAACTATGTAAATGCAGCTACATAAACAGATGAACCCTAACAGCAATCAAGTAATCTTTTCCTATCAAATCAAATACAATACTGTGTTTCTTATTTAAGAGATCCTTTTAGTGTTCATTTTACTATAATTGATTTTAGTGACTTTCAGTGTTGTCTATGTGCAAGGGGTCGTGTTAACTTTGCGATAAAGCCATAGCTGCGAACATTCTCCCATATTCTATATGAGTATATTTGAACATGAGAGAACACCAGCAGAGGTAATACTATATACATTATACTTATATTTTATCGAATTAAGTTTCAGAAATACATCTAAAGCAGTCCAACCGTTTGAGGAAAAAGGAAGGAAGAAGCCATGTTGCTGTATGGAATTAGGTACAGAGATTTGATCCCAAGATAATGTATACTCTAGAAAAAGAAGAGTAACTGCATTTATCATATAAAGATTAAACCATGATTCAGATAAGTGCTAATGGAGCTTGGTTGTGGATTGCAATTGAACCTATTATAATACTGTGTTAATAGTGTACCTATCGAGGAGACCTAGGAATATGCTGGTAGCTGAATCATTCCTGAAGTCATTAATCAAGACCTATGGTAAAAATACTGTATATTCAGATGGTTGTGGTACATGGTATCCCGAAGCATGTTCTTCTCTAGGGCTCAAACATAGATTACATATACACCTTTTGAGAAAAGCCTCATTGAAAGAGCTGTACAGTATTTCAAGGATAGGAGTGAATGTTTTGATGATTACTATTATCCATGCAGGTACGAGCTATGTAACCTCTCACATGTATACAAATGGGCAGGATTATTCATGTTTATGCATATTGCTGCCATTAGACATATCAAATTTGGTACTATGGTTAAGTTATTGAGAGGTGATCAAACTTAACTTAATACAGCCTAAGCAATATTAAGAAAACCTAACTGTATCATCATCAGCAAGAACAGCATCCAAGGAATAACTAACTGGTAACTTTTCTTTTATCTATCTACTCTAACAAAGTTGTAGCCTGATTTCTCTTATCTATGTTTTATCTCTTCTTTCTTTGTAAATCGCGGATCAAATTCAAACATAATGCTATCTGTCATATAGTCTATGTCAATTTTTTCCTAACCGTTCGCGTCTTTTAGTTGTTTTTCTACAAGGGATTTGCAAGTAATAATACAATACATTCCAATTACCTTAAAGCATATTAGTTTAGTCTTCATTTTTTGAGCGTGATTCTTAATTGTCTTTCTAATTTACGCTTTTGATATATTGCCACCCCATATATTTTATCAGGAATATTGTTTCATACATCTTCTATATATTTAGTTCAGTTTATCTCAATGCTAAGATGTTAGCTGTATTATTATTATTAGTCTTCTATTGTTCTCCCTATTCCTCTTAATTCAGACTCATTTAGCAAAAATGCAAATATTTCACCATTACATTCTGTAATCGACTTCAGCGTATAGCCATTAGCTAGAAGTGCCTCAATTTCATTTAGCATTTTCGTAAGACTTGCTCCATCATGTATAGTAGGATCAGCACTCTTAACAATCATTAACGGGCTCTCATGCCAGTTTGTCATGTTTTATCTACTCGTTCCCCCTTTATGTGGAGTTGGATTCAAGATAATATATTTGTCAGTTTTTTACAAGGTCTACTGCAATTACAAATACTGCTGACTCTCCAGATCCTGAATGTCACCAACTAATGAAATTACAAAGATGTTAACTTGATCTTTTCATGTTATACAAAACTTTAAAATGATAACTTACATATCAATACTTTATAAATTCCAAGAAAAAGAATAAATTCATTAAAAAAAAGAAACAAAAGCCTTCAAATGAGATTACAGAAGACGATATAAATTTTTTTTTAACAACAATAAAGGAAGTACAAGGAGGATATCCAAAGGTTAGAGATCTGCAAAAATTGCTTCGTCCCTCTTTGGATCTTGTTAAGATAAATGCTATACTAAGGTATTTAATGAGATCAAAAAGCCTAGAAATCGATCTTGATGGTAATATCATATGGATTCGTGTAGAAAGCTCCAATCAATCTACTCTTGCAGATGTAGCCAATATTTCTGAAGACTTTCAAAAGTATTTTTCTACAAAAGGGTAGGAAGATTAAGTAACTAGATTCTCAATGGCGAGATCCATTATAAGTCAGACTACAAAGAAGCAATAGGTTCTGTAGCTATACCAAAGTCTTGTGTTGCCTTCTATAGAAGTAAGAGAAAGACGATAATTGTTAGTGATAGAGACATTCTGATAAAAATAAGTTTCTACCTGAGTAGATACGATAACAAGAATAGATCGGATTTTGTTTGTCAACGATCTAATCCCTAAATCTCAGAAAGACTATTTTATTTCCACCCCTGTTCTATAAATTTGTCCTCAAAATCAGCAATATGGTGATTCTTGGAATAGCATACGTACTCTTTTTGTATCAGAATAAAAGCTTTGTTGTGGGGCGAAAGCTGAAAAAAGTATTGCATTATTCTATTTAATATATCAATCTAGTAAAACTATATTGACTAACCAAAGATCGTAGATACATTTTTAGCTAACTATCATTTGATACGTATTATAATTGCGATCCAAATTAGATAAGGCATACA
>JGI24806J26614_1000690_pt1 | contig 11076 bp, 4 predicted proteins | sample Kansoi200umMDA_FD_26614 | JGI IMG/M metagenome (IMG submission 26614)
GAGCCGGCACCTGTAATTATTCCGCCGGCACTTGGCGGAAAAATGGTAATACATGAAACTGTAGAAGTATCGGGTGGGAAGGAAGCGTCTTGTACGATCGCTCTATAGCAAGTGCTGACCGAAAGACCAAAATAGCTTTGTGTGGATGTAATATTTCCAATGTTGATCCAGGTGGTACCTCCGTCAGTAGAAGATTCCCAATTTAAGATACCACCTGTAAAACCTGTTAATGAAATGAAACCTGAGTTAGTTGAAGAGCAATAGAAGGCTGCGCCAGAAGTAGTCCCTCCGATGGATTGGGCATTAGTACTTATACATCCCGGGATAAGAAAAAAAGAAATAAGAATAAATTTTTGGATCGATCTCATATAAAAAAATTAACATATTATGAAATCCTTCGTTCAGCTGGAATGCTGTACGAATAAAATCAATAATTAGTTCCTTTTGTTAATTGTTTTATTCCGGGAGTAGAATGGTTTTCAAATATAAAAAAAGCCAATGAAATATTGGCTTTTTTTATAAAAAAAATGTGATCCCGAGAGGAGTCGAACCTCCAACCTGCAGAACCGGAATCTGCCATTCTATCCAGTTGAACTACGGAATCGTTAATAACACAAAGATAATTGAATAATTGTTGCGGTTTCTAAAATTATATGTTCACAATTTATTTCTAACTTGCAAATCATTATCAAAGATGTTAGAGAAGAAACTAAATATACTAATTAAAGGAGTTTTACTGTTCTCACTTTTTTTTATTTCTTCATTTTTATATTCTGCACAGGATCAAACAGATTCCCTCCTAATATTTGTCAAGAGTGCAAAGGAAGATACTTCAAAGGTAAATGCTCTCAATAAACTTTCACAGGATCTGACCAATTTCGGGAAGTTTGATGAAGCTAAACGCTATGTAGAAGAAGCGCTTACATTAGGCAAAAAGCTGAATTTTCAAAGAGGTATTGCTGAAGCTTATAATAATAAGGGTGTTATTTATGAAAGCCAGGGAAATTATATGGAAGCTTTAAAAGTACATGAGATCGCTTTAGAGATCCGCAAAAAAAGAGGAAATAAAAGAGAACTAGCTGCTACTTACAACAATATTGGGAATCTTAATTTTCTAGAGGGTAATAATGATGAAGCACTTAAAAATTATTCCATTGCATTGAAATTAAAAAAAGAAACGGGGAATAAAAAGAGTCTGATCAATGCCTATAACAATATTGGGAATGTTTATTTTAAAAGAGATGATTTTGAAAAAGCCCTTTCCTATTTTGATCTGTCTTTAGCGATCAGCCTTGAATTGAAAAACAAAAAGGGAATTGCTAATGCAAGTAACAATATGGGACTTGTTTACGAAAAACAAGGAAAATATACAGAGGCATTTAAAATGTATAAGGAGCTTGAAAAAACGGCGACTGAAAATAATGAAAAGGTGGAGATGGCCGTTTCTAAAGTCAATATTAGTGCTGTTCTAATTCATTTAAAGAGATTTCCGGAAGCAAAAAAAGTTTGTACTGAAGCCTTACAAATTTCAAAGGAAATGGGAAGCCGTGAGTATATGAAGGAATGTTTTATAAATATGTCGCTAATTGACAGCGCGCAGGGAGATCAGCGCGGACAACTTGAAAATTACAAGTTATATGTGCTTTATTCTGATAGTCTGACGAACGAGGAAAATACCAGAAAAGTAAACGAACGTGAAATTCAGTATGTTTTTAACAAAAAAGCTGTCGCGGATAGTATCAAGAATTACGAAAAAGTAAGATTGGAAGAGTTGCAGCATAGCAAGGAAACCAGGGAGCAAAATATATATACTTATGGCGGGATCATTGCCTTCATGCTCATGCTTATCATTGCAGTTATCTCTTTCCGTGCTTTTAGTCAAAAAAGAAAAGACACTGAACTTATCCGGAAACAAAAACTCATCGTTGAAGAAAAACAAAAGGAAATTCTTGATTCTATTCATTATGCCAAAAGAATTCAACAATCCTTATTACCGAGCAGTAAATATTTTGAAAGAAATTTAAAGCGTTTGAATAAGTGAAGCTCAGACTGACATATATTTTATTCTGTTTGATCCTGATGATCGGTAGAGCATTTGCTCAATCTTCAATAGACTCAATCGATCTTTCAATTGAAAATGAAAAAAATGATTCTGTTAAGTTTGCTTTGATGATAAAGGCCGGGAAGGCAAATGTGATGGGTAATAAAGAAAAAGCAGAAATGTATGCAAATAAAGCCCTTGCATTTGCGAAGCAAAAAGGAACCCTTCTTAATCAGTCACAAGCTCATAGGCTACTTGGAACTATCAATTATTATCGTGACGATTATTATAAGGGAATAGAGGAATACAATAAAGCGATAGAATTATCCAAACTGGCAAAAGATGACAGAACAACTTCTTCACAGTATCGCAATGTGGCTCTTTGTTATACAAAGCTTGGGAAAATTTCGAAGGCCGCAGACTATTATTTTAAATCTTTGAAAATTGCCGAGCGCTTTTCGGATTCTTCAGTAGTCGGAAATGTTTATAATGACTTGGGCAATCTATTCTATCGACAAAAGAAAACAGAAAAAGCACAGTCATACTATATTCAATCCTATAACATTTACAAAGGTTTGAAGGATGAAGCCGGAATGGCAGTGGAATTAAATAATATTGGTTCAACTTATTCCGAAACCAAGGATTACACATTTGCACTTATCTATTACACGAAGTCATTTGACCTCCGGAAAAAAGTTGCGGATACGATCGGCTTGATCACATCGTATACAAATATTGCACAGATCTATAGTTTAAGGCATGAACATGATAAGGCTCTCAAAAATAATTTAGAAGCATTGAACTTAGCTCTAACAATAAAATACGATTATGCAATTTCGAATGTGTATAGCTCGCTTGCTGAAGCATACAAAGAAAAGAAAGATTATTCCAAAGCGTCAGAATATGCTAATAAATGTTTGGAAATGCAGGAAAAAATGCATGATCTTGAAAAAAGACTCGAGGTTCACAAACAACTTTTTGAGATCTATGATCTGGCTGACAAACCTGCACAGGCATTGATACATTATAGAAAATATCTTATTTACAGGGATAGTATGATTAATCAGGAATCAGGAAAAATTGCATTACAATTACAAATGCAATACGATTTCGACAAAAAGCAATTGGCAGATAGTATCAGAACAGCAGAAAAATCTAAGATCGATGAAGTGAAACATCAACAGGAGATCAGTGATCAAAAGACATATATGTATGGAGGAGTGATTGGATTTGCGCTAATGATAATTGTTTCTGCTGTTTCATTTAAGGCTTATCGACAAAAGAGAAAGGATAATCTTGTTATCACTGAACAAAAGCTTCATGTGGAAGAGAAACAGAAAGAGATCCTGGATTCTATTCATTATGCCCGACGGATCCAACAATCTCTTCTTCCAAGCGAAAAATACATCGAAAAGAATCTGTCAAGACTGAATACAGGAGCTTGAACGATTTTTATTCAAATTGAACAATAAAATCAGTAATTTTATGTTTGTTATTGCGGATCAATCATAAACTATGACACGAATAATTTTACTATTCCTTACGCTTCTTTCATTCAACCTTCTGAAGGCTCAGGATATTGCTATTGGCGATCGTACAAGACGCTTCCTTCCCACCCGATACTTCTACAGTTTCATGTATTACCATTTTTCCGCCAAGTGCCGGCGGAATAATTACAGGTGCCGGCTCTTTTTGTGCTAACTCCGGTTCAGGAACATTAGATCTGACAGGTTACACAGGCAGTGTTTTAAATTGGCAATTTTCTACTGATGGTGGCGCTTCCTGGACATCAATTAGCAATACTACAGATTCGTTGGTCTATTCAGGTATAATTGTTAACACATTATATACTGCTGTTGTTCAGAATGCGACCTGCCCTTNGGATACTTCCTCCTCAGCTTCCTTTACGATCGTTTCACCAAGTGTCGGGGGAACTGTAAGTTCAGATGACACGGTTTGCTATTTATCCAATGCGGGTATCTTAAATCTATTCGGAAACAACGGATCAGTGAATACCTGGATCTCTTCAACTGATAATGGAATAACATGGAACAGCATTGGCGGATCCGGCGGGACATCCCAGTCCTATAGTTCGCTTACACAAACAACTTTATTCGCTGTGGTAGTTCAAAACACAGGCTGTCCGACAGATACATCAAGTAGTATTACTATTAATGTTTTGACACCATTTCCGGTATTCGCCGGAAACGATACAACCATTTCCCCCGGTCAATCTGTAACACTTCCCGGAACAGGCACAGGTAATCCGGTCTGGAGTCCATCCGCGAGCCTTGACAATAGCAATATTTTTACGCCTGTTGCAAGCCCGGGTGTTTCGACAAATTATATTTTAACCGTTACCGATTCGAATGGTTGTATAAATTCTGACGCGGTTTTTATTACAGTTATTCCACCTGTCTTTGATGGGATCATTACAAACCTCTTCACGCCAAATGGAGATGGCATCAATGATTTCTGGTATATACAAGGGATAGAAAATTATACGGATGATGAAGTTTTTGTCTATAATATTTATGGACAACAGGTTTTTTATCAGAAAAATTATATGAATGACTGGACGGGTACCTATAATGGGAAAAATCTTCCCGATGGAACATACTATTATGTTCTAAAATTTTCAGAACAAGAGAATACGTTTAAAGGTTCGATCGATATTTTAAAAAATAAATGATGAAGAAAATTTATATTTTTCTTTTATTTTTTTCTTTTGCATTCGTTCTGAGATCTCAGCAACTGGATATATTCAGTCATGAGTTTTACAAACCTATGATCATTAATCCCGCATTTACAGGAAATGAAGGGTTTACAAATGCAATGCTGATAAGCCGTGCACAATGGATAAATTTTAAACATGCTCCTCAAAAGAATCTATTCACACTTGACGGTGAATTGCAAAATAAGAAAATGGGGATAGGACTTGATCTTTTCAGCGACAAAAAAGGTATTAGTGCAAAAATAGGTGGGAATATTTATTATTCTTATTCCTTATGTTTTAACGAAAATACTAAACTTAAATTTGGGATTGCAGTGGGCCTTATTGATCACACCCTTCATTATTCCGAAGCTATTATTGAGGATGCTTCTGACCCATTTATTACCGGCAGTTCACAAAGAGAAACAACGATCAATGCGAGTGCAGGTTTAGGGTTTGTATGGAAAAAACTGGAGGCAGGATTTTCTGTCCCACAGCTTTTAGGAAATGCCTTAGAATATCAGGACAATACTAGCGGAGAAAATTATTATGCGCTTGCGCGACACTATGCGGGATCTTTGAGATATCAGATCATGATATCGTCAGACAAACAAATTTCTTTGACGCCATTAGCCGTCGTACATTTTCTTCCGAATGCCCCAATTCAATATGACGGTAATCTGAATTTGTATTGGAAAGATAAATTCTGGATCGGAGCCACTTATAAAAGTGAACACGCAGTTTCTGCGAACGCCGGGTTCTGTATTGGCAAACAATTATACATTGGTTATTCTTATGATTTTATAATTGGAAATATTGGAAAGTATTCGGGAATGAGCCATGAACTCATGCTTAATTTTGTTTTCGGAAAACATAAAACCAAAGAAGAAATACCTCAGGAAGACCTCGCGAAAATTTCCATTAGCAAAGAAAAACTGGATAGTCTTCAGACTGAACTTGATATTAAGGACAATAAGATAAGTAAGGATGCAGAAAAAATTTCTGAGCTAAATGCTGCTCTTGTTAAAATGAAGACAGAGAATGAAAACAAAAAGTTAGCAGAAGCTCAACAACAACAACAACAACAACAACAACAACAACAACAACAACAACAACAACAACAACAACAACAACAACAACAACAAACCACTGCTATTGCGCCGGATAAAAAAACAGAAAATATCCCGGTAGTGATTTCTGCGCCGGTAAACGAATTGACTTATATAAATGGCAAAAAGGCGGGGACAGGGTATTATATTATTGCAGGTGCTTTTGCAAACAAAGAATTTGCATTGACGGAATTGAATCGGATCAAAAAAATGGGATATCGTTCTACAAAAACACTATATTCGGCAACCAGACAGCTGAATTATGTTGTTATTTCCATTCACTCAGACAAAAACGACGCTATTAAAAAAGTAAACAAAATTAAAGAAGATGGAATTAAGGACGCATGGATCCTTTCTATCATTAAATAATTATTTTAAGTCGAAATAAAAACAACTTAAATAACCATTCAACGTATACAATAAATATGAGAATATTTTTACTCTACATTCTTACTTTCTTTTGTTTTTCCCTTTCCACATATTCTCAATGTGGGCCGGGTGTTCCTACTTTTAATGTTAACTTAACAGGCGTTCCAGATAGTACATGGACAAGTCCTAATATCTCAAGAAACGGAAATTGCTGCACCTCAACACCACCGGACAGATGTATTGATTTTATGATCACTCTTGATCCGGGGGCGGTCGGGATCACTTTTGATATTCTCAGCGGCGCCATTCCTGGAGGTGCCTTGTATTATCAGATCAATTGCGGACCACCACAGGCATTAGGAACAGCCATATGCCTTACAGGAGTCGGCCCTCATCTTCTTACTTTTTGTAAACCGGGTACCAATCCGAATGTTTACCAGATCACTTCTATTCCTGCTGCAGTTGGTGGTACCGATGTTATCGTTAATCAGGGTTGTACGGACACTTTGCACGCTACAGGTTTTACACCTTCAACCATTACATGGAATTCTATTGCTCCGGGAGCTCCGGGAGCTTATAACAGTTTGCTTTCCTGTACAACTGGATGCGCTGATCCTACAGCAACAGGTACTCCAACTTCACCGGCATTTGTTGATTATGTAGTTTGCGGTACTCCTTTAGCAAATTGTTTATTTGCAACTGCTTGTGATACAGTAAGAGTTACTTTTAATCCAACGCTTTTTGTAACGATAGCTCCTATTAATCCAACCATTTGTTTTGGTGGAACTTCCACAACAATAACTGCTACAGGAATTGGAGGAACTCCCCCCTATAGTTATTTATGGAACAGTATTAATCCTTCACCAAGTATTACAGTCGGTGCGGGAAATTATACGGTACAAATGTATGATGCATCTGGCTGTCCGCCTGTTTATGCATCCGTTACGGTCACATCCTTTTCAGTAGCCATAACGGCGAATGCAGGACCCGATCAAACTCTTTGCTCACAAACAACTCCACATGCTACTCTGAATGGTTCAGTTACAGGCGCTTCCGGAGGAATCTGGTCAGGTGGCGCCGGAACATACAATCCAAACAATACAACTTTAAATGCCATCTATACCCCATCAGCTGCCGAAATTGCAGCCGGTTCAGTTACATTGACCTTAACAACAACTGGAAATGGAACATGTCCGGCAGCTACAGATGTTGTCACAATAAATTTTGTCGGCTTTACAGGAACAGTTGCTGTTACCCCCACAAATGTTAGTTGTTTCGGGGGAAATAACGGATCGGCAACAGTGAGCGTTGCAGGTGGAACTGCACCATTTACGTATTCATGGAACACCGTTCCACCACAAACAGGGGTCACGGCAACTAACCTAGCGGCGGGAACTTATACGGTAACAACTCAAAATGGAATAGGATGTATATCAACAAATACTGTTACGATCACACAACCAACCCCTCTTGCTTTGAGTTCAGTGATAACAAACGTTTCCTGTTCCGGTGGATCTAATGGTACTGTTTCCGTGACCCCTTCCGGAGGAACACCTGCGTATACTTATTTATGGGCTCCGGGCGGACAAACAACAGCATCAATTACAGGTCAGGGAGCCGGAACTTATACGGTTACTGTTACAGATTCCAAAGGATGTCAGATCACAGCAAATTATACGATCACCCAACCTACTCCTCTTGCACTTTCATTTACTCAAACGAATGTAAGTTGCGCAGGAGGAACTAATGGGACAGCTACTTCAACGGTCACAGGAGGAACATCGCCTTATTCATATTCCTGGGCTCCTTCCGGAGGAAGTGCGGCGATAGCCTCAGGACTTGCAGCCGGAACTTATACTTTAACAGTAACCGATTCGAAAGGCTGTATAATTACAGGAACAGTTACAATAACGCAACCAATCGTTTTAAGTGCAAGTATAGTTTCAACAAATGAAACATGTTCCTATTTGAATAATGGAACAGCAACAGTGACTGCAGCAGGCGGCACTCCCGGATTTACATATTTATGGATGCCTGGTGGAATGACAACTACTACCGTTTCTTCTTTGGCTTCAGGTACATATACTGTAACCGTAACTGATTCGAAAGGATGCCAGATCACAACTTTTGCAACTATAACGGAACCTCCTCTTTTAACTGTTGTCTTAAACAATACAAGTGTGAGTTGTTTTGGAGGAAATAATGGAACTGTTTCTGCAAGTCCATCAGGTGGAACACCAAGCTACACCTACTCGTGGTCCCCGGGAGGAGCAACAACAGCAAGCGTTTCAGGTCTTGCAGCAGGAACTTATACGGTTACTATTACCGATCTCAATGGTTGTGTTACAACCGGAACAACTACAGTGACACAGCCTGTAGCAGCACTTTCAAATGTTTCTGTAATAACGAATGTATCCTGTTCCGGTGGCAGTAACGGATCAATTACTGTTACTACATCAGGAGGTACACCAGCATATACTTATTTATGGTTACCCGGAGGACAAACAACAGCGGGCATTTCCGGACAACAGGCAGGAACCTATACAGTTACTGTAACTGATTCGAAAGGATGTCTGCTTACTTCCAATTATACGATCACACAACCTTTACCATTAGCTATTAGTTTTGGTCATACGAATGTGAGTTGTTTAGGAGGAAGTAATGGCACTGCAACCGGCACTGTGAGCGGCGGAACACCACCATATTCATATAGCTGGAGTCCAACCGGAGGATCAGGTCCAACTGCATCGGGCTTAGCTGCAGGGACATATACGCTTACAACGACTGATAATCTTGGATGCGTGTTTTCTTCTTCCGTAATTATTACAGAACCAACGATCCTTACTGCAGTAACATCTGTTACAAATGAAACTTGTGACTATCTGAACAATGGAACTGCTTTAGTAACTCCATCAGGAGGAACTCCTCCGTATACATATTCATGGATGCCGGGATCAATGACCACTGCAGCAGTTTCTTCTTTATCAGCAGGAACATACACAGTAACCGTAACGGATTCTAAAGGCTGTACATTTATTGCCACAGCGATCATCACGCAACCTCTACCTATTTCAATAGTATTTGATACACATATCAATGTAAGTTGCTTTGGTGGCAGCGATGGGGTTCTTTCTGCAACACCTTCCGGTGGGACACCAAATTATTCCTATTCATGGATGCCCGGTGCAGGAACCTCGAACGTTTTCTCCGGCTTATCCGCTGGCACATATACGTTAACTATAACTGATAACAATGGCTGTACAGGACAAAACACCGCTATCATAACACAACCTGCGGCTCCTGTTTCTGCCGCACCATCGTCATTACCGGCAAGTTGTTTTGGTGCGACGAACGGTTCATTATCTGTTGTCGGTTCTGGAGGTACAGGTCCTTATACATATTTATGGATGCCGGGCTCATTATCGGGCGCAAGTATTTCAGGTGTTGGAGCAGGAACATATACAGTTACTGCTACTGATGCTAATGGTTGTACAGGCACTTCAACTGTAGTTTTAAATGAACCGGCACAGATGATCCTTACAACTTCAACTGTGAATTCAAATTGCGGAACAGCTTCCGGACAAGCTTCAGTAGTAGTTTCCGGAGGTATTGCACCATATACTTATTCATGGTCACCAAGCGGTGGATCAGGTTCCTCTGCAACAGGACTTTTTGCAAATCCTTATACTGTTACAGTTACAGATGCAAATGGTTGTATTGAAACACAATGGGCAAACGTAAGTGATAATTCAGGACCGGTCGCCACGATCTTTGCTATCATCAATGTGAGTTGTTTTGGAGGTTCTGATGGTTCTGCTTCAGTTGGTGTTGCAGGCGGAGTTGGTCCTTTTGTTTATAATTGGACGCCATCCGGCGGATCAGGTGTTACTGCTTCCGGATTAAGTGCAGGTTCTTATACAGTTACAGTAGTGGATCAAAATGGATGTATCTCCAATGCAACTACAAGTCCGGATATTACAGAACCTCCTCCAATAGTTATTGATATTGTTACCACCGCTGTTTCGTGTTTCGGAGGAGCAAATGGTACTGCAACAGCTTCAGCTTCCGGTGGAACGCCCGGGTATGTTTATCAATGGTTACCAATGGCTGTTTCCGGTCCTAGCATCGGAGGTTTAACTGCCAGTACATTTACGGTTCAGGTTACTGATAACAATGGTTGTTTGCAAACATCACCTTTTTCAATAACACAACCTTTAGCTCCCGTTTCAATCGCCGTTTCTTCGACACCAACTTCCTGTTTCGGCGGAAGCGATGGAACAGCTTCTTCATTAGCATCAGGCGGGACTGCACCTTATAGTTATAGTTGGACACCCGGAGGAATTATAGGACAAAATATTTCCGGTATGCCGGTCGGAACCTACACAGTTTCCGCAACGGATCTGAATGGTTGTAATACAACTAATTCAATTGCTATTACTCAGCCGACAGCCATCGCACTTGTTACAAGTAGCGCTAATGCAAGTTGTGGAGCTGCGAGTGGTATTGGTTATGTAACTGCTTCAGGTGGAACACCGGGATATAATTATTTATGGTCGCCGGGTGGCAGTACAAATGATACAGCAATCGGACTTTTACCTGGAACATATTCTGTTACAATTACTGATAATAATACTTGCACGGCCAATACCACTGTCTTGGTAAATAATAATCCCGGACCGGTCGCTACTATCATTTCAACAACCAACGTAAGTTGTTTCGGTGGATCTAATGGAACTGCAACAGTTGGAGTTGCTGGTGGAACGGGTCCTTTCTCTTATGCCTGGTCACCAATTGGAGGATCCGGTACTACGGCTTCCGGACTACCGATCGGAACGTATACTGTT
>JGI24806J26614_1000691_pt1 | contig 11073 bp, 8 predicted proteins | sample Kansoi200umMDA_FD_26614 | JGI IMG/M metagenome (IMG submission 26614)
GCAATTGCAGCATATCCTGCATTAACTACTACTACTTCTGTTACAATCTCTAAGAAATTATCGTCATCCTCATCACTTATTAGTTCAACAACAACGTCATCATCAGGCCGCCAAAAAGCAGCAGAATCGTCACGGCCATCTGTGCTAGAAAAAAACAATAATAATACCAAAAGACATAAAATACCAAAATTCCTTGAAGCATCTCTAGTTATACTTACTAGTGGTTTTGCGTTCGTAGCAATTAGTTCACTTTTTATAATTTATCCTGGTTCTGTTCTAGATGATTTTCCTTTACATAGGCCCTACGAAATACTTGGACTTGCATTATTTTTAGTAGCTTTATTTTATTTTTATAAAAATCAACTTTATAAGAAAAGTGATGTTTTCTATAAAGGAATACTAGGTGCATTAATTATAGATATTTTTGGACAAATTATAATGTCGTATTCTGCTACCTCTTTTGATACAGCACATAACGTAGCACATGTTTTAAAGGATGCAGCCTATTTTGTTAATATTATCGGACTAGCATTATCAAGTATTCAATATAATACAAAATTAAGAGAAAGTAATAGAAATTTAATAGAAAGTAATGCTAGGTTAAAAGAAGGAAAAGAAATAATTCGTTCTCAGTTAGNGAAGNTAAAAGAATCAGATAAGATGAAAGATGAGTTCATTAATGTAGCAGCACATGAACTGCGAACACCTGTTCAACCAATACTTGTTTTATCTAAGATTGTACGTCCTAAGGTAGGTGATAAAGAATCTGGATACATGGATGCTATTATCAGAAATGCAAAAAGACTGCAGCAACTCACAGAAAACATACTAGATGTTACAAAAATAGAAAGCCAATCATTAAAACTAAACAAGGAAAGATTCAATCTAAATGATGTAATAACAAACGCTATAGATGATATGATACTAAATAGAGAATTTAAGAATGAAAAGAATGACGATAATAATACTGATTATATAAAATTACTGTATAGACCTATGGATATTTTTGTAGAAGCAGACAAAGCAAGGCTTGCCCAAGTTATCTCTAATCTATTAAGCAACGCTATAAAATTCACAAAAGAAGGAGGAGGATCTATCTCTGTCCATACAGAAAAGGAAGACAATCATATTCTTGTTAGTGTAAAGGATACAGGTAGTGGAATAGACTCTGAAATTCTACCAAGGCTATTTTCAAAGTTTGCTACAAAATCTTATCAAGGTACTGGCTTGGGATTGTTTATCTCTAAAGGTATCATAGAAGCTCATGGTGGCAAGGTATGGGCTAAGAATAATGCTGACGGAAAAAAAGGATCTACTTTTTACTTTAACTTGCCAGTTATTAATCAACAACTAAAGGTAAGATGAACATGGAGTAAGGGTCTGATTCTAGTTCAAGCAATTATTTTTCTCACTTTCTTTTTATTTCCTAGAACCCTAAATGAGAAGTAATATCGGAGCGGGCTCGGAGGTGTGTGAATCAAATTTGACATGATAAGTAGGCCCAAATGAACTACCTATTTAAATTGCGTAGTGTAAAGCAAGCATATTCTTGCATTCTTATCCTGGTCTTTTATCTCTATTTTCCAATGTTGTATTTTGTCCTGTAGTCTGGATTTCTGTATATCTATCTAGTTATCTTAGTATACAAACTCCAAAATATGCTAATTTTCATAATGTAGTAATTTGCTTGCTTTTATCAAGAGCTCTCGGACTCTTTTTACCAACTCTATCAGATGTATTATTATCACATTTAATAATTCAGATTTATATCTGAAATATTCTAACAACTGGTACTTTTGATATCCATATTCCTAGTTGCCTTTCTTGTTTCACTAATCTTTCCTATCTTATACTTGTATTCACTTTATTATCTTCTTGTAACTGAAATTGTACCCGTAGATCAAAAGTATATTCCTAAACCAAAAGTAGGTGATAAGATATCAGTATATGGTGTTTGGGTACAGGATAATGAATTAAAGTTTCTTGTAGGAGATGGTTGGAATGAAATTCATCCTGTCAGATATGCAGAAATAAATGGTGTTAAGTATGGCTCAATAAATCATAATGGTTCTCTATTTGATGGTCTCAAATACCCCGATAGATTTGCGCCTCTATATAAAAAGAACCCCTATCGAATAGCAAACGGCACAGTAATGGATGTATTCACAAATCCAGAAGATGGAGACTATCATGTTCATATTTTGGTTGATAAACAATATCGTCACCTTATCAAGTTTAAATTTATTGTATTTCCATATGCTAAGCTGCTGAGAATAATGTCAGTTATATTACCAGTTTTGATCGCAATCTCTTATGTAATAGTAAGTATTGTAAAACCAAGATATACTATTGTTGGAAGATATATCTCAAGGCTTAAGCGTAAGAGATTATCTAAATAATAAGTTTGATTTCGGATGACGAGTTATTATTATTATAAGAGAAATGTGTTAATAAAAGGACAAGACTGATGCAGGCTGTCGGCATGTTAACTAACGACTGAGATGGTAATTAGAGCCAAAATATTACTTTTCTACTATTGTATAATTGACAATGATAGTTTGGGAATATAGGAGAAGAAGATAACTTCCTTCCTTATTGGTATTTCAATTGTTAAAAGTAATAATAAAAGAAGTTGTTAGTGATTTTTATATGGGTAGTAATCTCTTTCCAAATGAAGGCATCCTTACCAAAGAAGAAATCGGATCACCTACAAGATTTGTAAATAGAGCATTTATATCTTCTGTCTGAAACCTGTTTCATCAATTAACTTAGTTAATCAGGGATTATATATAATTCAATTATTATCTGATAATTAGAGAGAGATGCTAGAATGGTAGAAGAATACATATCTGATACAATTAATTAATGATTTGGATAGACCTTTCCTAAAAGATTTAAGTTATGATCCTAATAAAGCTGTAAGCTTAATAAAGGACATTAAAGCAGAAGAATTTTCAAAAAATATACTGTCCCTTGATCCAAAGATCAGGTTTGCCGGGTTAATAGAAAGATCAGGATATTGTTTGCAGGAGGTATTAGAGAAGGAGTTCAACAACACTTAGAGGGAAGCAATGCTGAATTGAGTTTATCTCAATCTGCTCATATCGTCTACCTGAGAGAGAGGTTTTTAACAAAATTAGGCAATTTAAACTATATTGTCTATAATTATGATAGAGTAAAACTGTTCAGTATGTCTGTAAAACATCATATATTAGTATTCTCTACGGAGAGTACAGCCAGTACAGAAGATGTTGCCAGTAAGGTATCACAATATATTAAATCAACAGAAAATCAATTGTCATTGCATCCACCATCTAATATTATAAATAAAGAAAAAAAGAAACATTGAGAAATCTTTATGCGCCTGGTTTTGAAGAAGAAGTGATTGCAGATCAGCTCGATCTAGATCTCAATACTGTAAGGATGCTGATTAAAGAAGCATACACCTAGATTAAATGGGCCCAGGAGTTCAGTAATGACATCACTTCTAAAATGAGCTTTATATTATTTACTGTGGGCCAAGCTAAATACTTTCGTATTTATCCATTAGGTTTGGTTCGTGTATATAAAGAAGCTAAATAGTCTAATTTATTTATATTTCAATTAAGGAAATTTTTATACAATAATCATCCAAATTAGTTAGATTCAATGGGGCCAGTGGTTTGTGAACCAAATTTGACACGATTATGCATCTCAGCTTCTAGTTCTTAATTTAGTATTAGATAATTATTGGTTCGGATTAGGTAGTTCTGGTAACGCTAGTAGTTCAATAATTAGACCCATCTTAGAATAATAATAATATTAGCTATAAAGATTCATCTCATTAAATTTTTAGAGTTTAAATAATGTATTGAGTGCCTATATAAGAAGAAAGAAGTTTTATCAGAGTTGTGAATTATAGATATAAAAATGGAAAAAAAGAGAGAAGTATTTTAGTATTCTTCTATTCTAACTAGTTAGACTCTTTGCTTCTGCATCTACTGTATATGTAACACTGAATGGTACGCCGCCTAATGTATGAAATGCAACTTGACTAGCTGCAAAGTTCATAGAACCAGCATTATAACTTGGTACTGTTCCTGCCCCATTAGTTTGTAATAGCAATGAGATTGCAGATTCTCCTTGAGCAAATGGTGCTGTCACTGGCTTACCATGAGCTGCATCTGGTTTTACATTCGCATCATAATTTTGCAATAGTCTAACTTCAACGGGCTTGCTAGCAGACCATGATAATGTACCTACCCAAACCTTTCCATCAGTTCTTTGTGGAAGTACTATTACTGCCTGATGCATTTCATGACCAGGTAAAGTATCTACTGTTGAGATTGCAGTTTTTTGAGCTGTAAAATTTGTGGCTGTCATTGATGTCGTTTCAGTCTGGTTCTGTGCGGCTCCTCCTTCTGTCATGTTTTGTGCATTTGTAGTTACTATTGGAACTTGTGTGGCTGCAGCTACTAATGCTAACACTAACACTGTTATTGCCACTACAATCCATGTTACATAAGTTTTCATAAGAGGTTTATTAAATATAAAAAATATATAGTATTTAAACTTTAAACATAATTTCTTAATTCTAATTGGACATTTATCTCAAAAAATGCCAAAAAAACCAGGTTTTTATGTAAAACTTGTGTTTCCTATTGGACTTCATGTATTGATAAAATTCACTTAAAAGAGCAGAATTATTTGAGTTTGGTATATCTGCAATTTTTTGACTGTCGTAGTTTATTTTACTGGCATTAGCATTTGACTCGTTGTATAAGATACGATATTCTATATCTTCTAATTAGCATATGAACCCATATAGTTAGCTGGTATGGTAGAATGTAGGACAGATTTGACTCTATTTTGCCACCCAAATTAATAGACATCTTTTTTCATTAAAATGTAGGATATTACTGTTGAATAAGGAGCGAATAATCACTATAATAATACTAATGGGTCTATTTGGTGGACTTGTTGGTGGGCCTATTGCTAGCCTGCTAGATTATCATGCTCCTCCAGTAAAACGCTTCTGGCTATTCATTATTCCAGAATTCATTGGATTTACATGCGCTGGTATAATGATGGTATATTATGGAAGGTCAAGGAGGAAAAAGCAATGATGACAGAAAATAATACTGACATCTTCAGAGGCTCTTTAGATCCTGCTGATTATCGTCAGCCTGTTATGACTTAGTTCAATGAAGCCTTTGAAGAGAACACAGAGATTTATAACTAATTTATATAAGCATCCTTAACAAAATTGCCCTGGTCATTTGTGAACTGTTATCGACACATATTTACGGCCCAGGAACCATCATCTTTGCATTAGAAGCCAATTGACTCTCTTGTTCTTTTTAGTAAAGGTATTAAGTTATGTATGCGATATATAGTGTGACATGACAGATATTGCAAAAAAGATAAAAAATATAGGTCAAGACTCCGAAGCAAAAATGGAGACTTCAGCAGATCATGCAGAAGGTAAGCCTAGCTCTGAAACACTTAACAAGGCTAAGGTAAAAGTAAGAGATGCACTAACTTAAGTAGAATTCCTTATTTTTAATTGAGGATCTTAATCGGTTACTTCAAAAAGTGAAGTGACCTCATATATTTACTAAACAATTCATTAAGTTAACTGCAAGTCTTAATTTATTAGGTGATAGGTAGACTAAATGAAAAGGTGGCACCTTTCTTTCCATCTGAGTTATTTTCAGCCCATATTCTGCCACCATGGGCTTCAATAATGCTTTTTGAAATAAACAACCCTAATCCAGTACCTTCAAAAGACTTTGAAGCAAACTTTGAGAATAGTCTTGGCAATATTTCGGGGTCTATGCCTTTACCAGTATCTTTTACACTAACAAGGATGTGATTGTCTTTCTTTTCTGTACTAATGAATATAGTTCCTTCTTTTGTGAATTTGACAGCATTACTTAATAGATTACTGATAACTTGGGCAAGCCTAGCTTTGTCTGCTTCTATTACTACTGATAACATATTATCAGCCGTAGGTTTGTAGAATAATTTCACATTACTAATACTACTTCCTTTTTTAATCTGCTTTGTATAGTCTTGTATAGAATTTGATATTACATCATTTAAATTAAATTGTTCTTTCTTTAGTTTTAGTGACTGGGTCTCTATTTTTGAAACATCTAAAATGTCTTCAGTAAGTTGTTGAAGTCTTTTTGCATTTCTTGTGATGGCCTCTAATAATTGACGCTGTTCGATGTCTTTTATTTTAGTGTAAAGTACTTCAGACAAACCAAGTATTGGTTGAATAGGAGTTCGTAACTCATGAGCTGCTACGTTGATGAACTCCTTTTGCATATTATCTGCTCTTTTTAGCTCTTCATTTAGATTTCGCTCATTCCAAAGAAGTTCGAAAAATGATTTGAATGATTCTACACTTCTTCTGCTATTAGAATAAAGACCAAAACCTATTGCTTCTGAAAAAGTATCTGCCTGAGGTTCTATCATCTCAGCTCCGAAGAACTTTTCATTATCAACTATAAACATGCCAGATGAACAATTACTCCCGTTTAGAATTCTTATATTAGGAGCATGCTCCGATATCTTTTTTAGAACACCTGAATTCTCCTCAGATAGAAAACAGATAATCTTTATAACTGCAGCATTTTTTTGTTGTGATGCATTTATCAGATAGTCTATAATGCCCAATCTATCTACTCTAATCATTGCTTTGTCATTTGGAAGAAGAAAAAGAGCTTCCTTTTTCACAGATTTTGCCAAATCGACAAGAATTCGATTTGCCTTTTCACGGTCATTAATAACTTGAAAAAATTCTGGCTCTATTCCTTTTTCTATTTCATTAATTTTTTGCTCAGCTGGAATTGCTCTATTCCATAAAGTATCAAAGATATATTGTCCTTGTTCTACAATTTCCTTTACATCGCTGTATATTATTTGTGATGCTACTTTTCCTTCTTCATACAAACTTAGAGGAGCAAGATATTCTATTTCACTTATCATAGAATTGGCCTTAATTCCATCTAAATGTCGAAGCTCATTAACTATTCCTATTAGTTCTTTGCAGTAAGATTTATTACTGTTATTTATTTCGGTAAGATATCTTAATCTTATACCTCTACTTTTAGCATCAAGAAAAGCTTTCTTTATTGGTTCAATTAAAATAGCTAATGGTGGCCGTGTATAGTTCATGCAAGTATCAATTTTTGTTTTTGCTTTAAAGATAAATTGTACTTCTGCATCTATTACGTTGTCAACACCATAGTATATCTCTGTCTTTGTATTTTGCGTATCTCTCAAAAAATCATATGATATCGATATATAAAAAAATATTTGATTAAATTGCCCTAATAAATATCATTTTATGGTCCAAAATTACGAAACACCATTAAATTATACCGATAATAGGGGAAAGATCATTTAAATTTTAGAATTAGTCCTAGATATATATGTTCTAGGCAGTATAGACGGCGATGGCATCATTTTGAAACAGTATTATCCAGAATACTATTCGTAAAATGTTTCAGCAGTTTTTCAAGTTCCTTAGATTCGTCTAGTATCATGTCCTTATATCCGACAATATGCCATGATGGTAATTGTTGAATTGGTATAGCTGAGGATGACGATGATGCATTACATACTAGAAGATTATTATATTTGCTAGGATTCCGCCTTATTGCTTCAACTACTGATGCAAGAGCGAATTGTAAAAGTACTTTACCATCTGTTAGAACACTACTAACTTCAATAGTCTTTTCGATTTTAAGATATTCTTCATTGTTGCTCTTCCTTTGATAATATCATATGAATCTACTATAATCCAAGACAGAACTGACAACCATGCGGTGGGATTCGGGACAAATTTGACCCCATTTCGCCACCCAGAATCTATTACATATTGGATAAAATAATATCGAATTTTGCAATGTATAAAGTTCTGACATAGAAATAAAATTAGGAGGACTTATAGCAATTATCCAATTCTCTGATGAATGTGTATTACTTATTATAACCTATCTGTTGGGACCATCACCGCAACAGCATCCTCTTCCAGACCTAAGTATAATTGTACCAGTATTGCTATCTGGTAGAGCGAATACATCTATTCGCTTGAGATTGGCTGAAACATTTAGTTAATAAGAGCGATCTTGGCATTAGCAGAGATCTTTAATATGAAAGAGTCACTTATTATTTCCTTGCTTAATGACAGGACATATGGAGTGTGATCAAGATTATGCTCTCTATCGTTAGTACATTAAGTGGTAGCACGCAGGCGCTTATTCTGATTTCACTTGTAGTTGTTCTTACCATAGTGGACTCCCAGTTCATTAACATTTTCTATGGAACTGATTTAGGAACTCCTGGCAATTTGCATTTGTTATTGTTTGCATCATTTGTTATTGTTGCTTCAATAATTAATACCATATTGCTGCTATTCACCAAAAGAAATGATATTTATTCGACAACTAGTAGATCATTATTGTTTAGAGTTGCTTATATTGGTACATCCATAGTTCAATACACTATATCGCTCATATTGTTTATCATGATCTCAGAAATGCTTATTTTCCATGAATATAACAAGATATTCTCATTATTAGTAGTCTTTCTCAGTCATTTTTGGGCAGCTATTATACTTGGAATTCTATCTTTAAGATTCATACAATGGTTTAGATTTTCTACATCATTTTCAATTCTAATTTATGGAGTTGTTTTCAGTGTGATTCTATTCCTAATTTTACTCACGATTCCGTTGCTTACACAACAGTTTACGAATCAGTCTCAGATGATATACCCCAGAGATTATGCATCTCTAATTCTCACCGTAATTGTTCCTTCCCGTGATATTGCATTCATTTATGGACTGGGAGGCTATGTTTTACCTCTGATGATAATACCTTCATGGATCCTCACAGTTTTATTACTTAAACCCTATGCAAATAGAATTGGGAAGAAGAGATTCTGGCTAATAGTTGGCATTCCATTACTCTACCAACTTTTCTCATTTATCGTAAGAGATTCAAATTTAGTAACTGATCCTACCTTAGTCGAAATTATATACTCGCAGCAATTCCAGGTCATCTTCGGAATTAGCTTTCAAGTATCCGGGTTATTTTTCGCTATTGCCTTCTTGATTATTGGAAGAAAAATGAAACGAAAAGGCATGAAAAACTATTTGATAATTTGTTCCATAGGTATCGTCTCACTCTTTAGTTCAATGCAACCAGGAATGCCATTCTATGCGGCTTATCCTCCATTTGGACTTGTCACGCTTTTGTTCTTAGGACTATCATCATATATGCTTCTTGTTGGAATGCTAGGATGTGCAGCATATGTTTCTAGAGATATTGAATTACGACGAGAGATCTATAAAGGCTTAGAAGTTGATGCTGATGTCTTGAAGAAGATAGGAATGGCAGAAACCCAACGAGAAATAGAAAAGAGGGTGCTATCACTTGCCGACAAAATCAAATTGTCGGATGAGATGAGAAACCTTATGGATACAGATCCTGACAAAGAAGATGTAAAACTAATGATAGAGGAGGTATTGAATGAGATACAAAAGGGGTCACACATTAAACCAGGTCATGGATAATGCTGAATTTGGTAAATATTCTAACTACTTTAATGATAAAACGCCAACCTATGAGTAATATTTTTAATAGCTTGAACCCATGAAATTCTGTTCAATCAGTTCTTGTATGATTATAGCTACAATCAATCTGCTAAGAACGATATTATCTCGGACCTTCAACACTGGCAAATTATTGCAATAAATTAACAAACATTATGTCATATCGTTTTGTCCTAGAGTTACAAAAGGTTATATCAATCCAGTTTCGAAACATCAATAGTATTAAGTTGATGCATTCATTATCTCTTCATAGCATAAGATTAGACATTCGGAAGATGATATTCTTAACTCTATTAATGACAGCCTTCCTCGTTATTACTAGTAGTAGCCCTTCAAAGAACTTGTATGCCAGTTCATCTGGTATTGATTTTTATTCTCCTAATTCTCCTCCAGCTGGAGTTAAATCGCTTGAACCTCTAATAGGAAAGTGGTATAATTGGGATGTTACCATCCCTAGTACTGTTGATGAAAATTGGCCTCAATGTATTAAAGGAGATGGTGGAGTCATAGGTAATAACCAATCCGTAGTCTTTTTGGGAGATCCCGCCTTTGCGGTAGCAAAAAACGTGGGTGCAAGAAACCAAAAATGTGAAATATCCTCTAGTCAACTACTCTACTTGACTGTATATCCAGGTGAATGTTCTACAGGATCAAAACCTCATGAAGGTGAGTTTCCGGATACAAAGTCCCCTGCTGATCTTTTAAATTGCGCACAAGATGCAAACAGAGAGATTAAATTGATGCAAGTCAAGGTTGACGGCCAGGATGTTTCATCTAATATTGTCCGTCAAACTACTTCTAAACCATTCAATTTGATTGTACCTCCAGATAATGCTTATGAGTGGAAAGCACCTATTGTTGGTGGAAATAATACATCAATGGCTGAAATTTATTATCTGTTCTTCAAACCATTGCCAGTTGGAGATCATACGATAGAACTGCATGTAATACGAAAACCGCTTCAAGCTAACCAACCTGTCGAAAATGACATTGCTAAGTGGAATATTAAGGTAGTCCCTAAATGAATCACTTCTAACTATAAGACATTGGATCTTGATCAGTTCTGGCTCTCTATAATAGTTAACATCAATTTGAATGGTAGAGAACCCTGATACATTTCTCTGAAGTGTCAGAACTAGCAAATGCTGCTGAGTTAGAAGAGGAACCAGCAAGCGATCCAAAGAGAAATACAGCAAGAAGTACAACAAGCTAATGCAAACGACTGCAGAGGAGATGGCGACGAAGGCTATACAAGCTTCAGTTTCGAACAAGATCAGAGTAACAGATGTAGTGGCTTTGCAGGCTGTGAAAATGCAGGCGAAATAGAATTCGGCGTCGAATAAAAACATCGGCAGTTCTTACTAACACAAAATCATATTTTTCTTACGTGCTAAAGCAATGGAATAACTTTACTTTAATACAAGTCTACTACATTGAATAGCCAATATTGTAAATGAATTATGATT
>JGI24806J26614_1000692_pt1 | contig 11072 bp, 9 predicted proteins | sample Kansoi200umMDA_FD_26614 | JGI IMG/M metagenome (IMG submission 26614)
TGGGATTATACAATTCGGCTACATAAGCTGGACGGCAGCCTTATACATGAATTCAAAGATAGCAAGGGAAGTATCACCTGCCTTGCAATTTCGCCGGATGGCGAGTCTATCCTGAGCGGATCGGATGACAGCACCGCGCTGCTTTGGGATATTAACGGAAAGATCATACAGGAATTTAAACTGCACGGTACGATTTCAGCAGTTTCATTTTCTCCCGATGGAACATATATGCTGATCGGCAGCTGGAATGATACACCCAAGTTGTTTGACTCAAACGGAAAATTGATCCATGAATTTATAAGTCATGCCAAATTTTGTTCTTCCCTTGCTTTTTCTCCGGATAGTAAGTGGGTGCTAACAGGCGGTGGCAGTAACGAAAATTTCGTGGCGCAGCTCTGGACCCTTGAAGGAAAATTTGTTCGCGAATTCGCCGGGCATAATTTCCAGGTTATTTCGGTTGCATTCGCTCCTGATGGTAAATCCATTCTTACTGGAGCAAGGGACAATACGGCGAAGTGGTGGACCTTGAATGGGCAGTTAATACAGGATTTCAAAGGCTTTATGGGAAGTGTCAATAGTGTCGCTTTTTCGCCGGATGGAAAATTGATACTGGCAGGGATTTCGGACAATACCGCGAGGCTGTGGAAAGCTGCTCCACCCCTGGATGATTTTTTGAAAAGTGACCAGATTGACCCGTTAAATGATGAACAAAAAAAGAAGTTCGGGATAAAATGATTCTGCCTAAAATCTGGTCGCGACAATATAAATGCCTGCGCTATCGTTATCACTGTAAGAAATCCTTTCCTATGCAATATTTCAATCCACCGGGACATTGCAGGAATTGCAGTGCTGCCATTAACCAACACGTGATCGCCTATTCTACCACGACATTCGGACACCCACTTTGTATTAGTTGCCAGGAGGAACTTGGGAATAAATTCAACTACAGTACAAAAGAAACGATCAACCTTTACTTTTCATTGAAAGACCGGGGGGTGCCTGCCCAGCTGGAAAAATTTGATGGGTATAATAACATCGATATCGCGATTACAGAAGCAAGAGTAAATATTGAGGTCGATGGCGCACGACATCAACCCGGCAATCCCGACGAAGCATTTGCTGACCTTCAACGCACTTTTTACGCATTTAAAAAGGGATTTTTTACGTTACGAATACCCAACGTATTGGTAAAACAAAACCTTAGCCAGACGGCTGATTATGTTACGGCTTTTTTGAATGAGACATGTTTCAGGTTACGTTTTTAAGATCAAAGCTGGCTAAAAACTTTGCCCTAACTGATTCTTCTTAATTTCTTTTACACGTTTTCCCTTTGACAATTAGCCACCAACAATACTTCGCTTACCGAATTTGATTTCATAAAAATTTGTTTTTAGTCGTGGCACAATCCCGCGAAAGGTTTACAGAATTTTAAGATTTCTCTTCGGCTGGAAACCATTGCCGCTTTTTACCATTGCGATCCATTTACGCCCACCTCCTTTCACATCCTCCACGTGTCAGTATTCTCTTTAATCCTGATTTTTTGATTAAATTTCAGAAGGGTATATGCCCTGACAGAGAACCAACAATTTAATTCCATAAAGCTCCAGTTATGAAAAGAAAAGCAATCATCAGGATCATGGTAGTAGTGTTTGTTCTTATACCTTATTTATCGAAAGAGCAAAGTTCCACCGCAAGCGAAGACATTATCAGGCTCGGAGTAAGCCAGGTCAATATAACGCCAGAACAACCTGTGATGATGAGCGGTTACGATGCAAGAAAAACTCCATCAACCGGCGTTCATGACTCAATTTTTGCATCCGCTTTATTTTTTTCGGGCAAGCAGAACAAAGCACTTATCATAAGCGCTGACCTAATCGGATTCTCTTCAGCGGTTATTGATAGTATTAAGAAAAAGATATATCAAAAGACAGGTCTTCCTGGTGACAAGCTAATGATTATAGCCACCCACAATCATGGTGGTCCGGCTGTATATGCTTATGAAGATGAATTACCCACGGCTAACGAAGAATATGTTAAGAGTCTTTACGAAAAACTCGCTACGCTTGCCGAAGATGCGATGAAAAACCCTGTGTTATTTCAGATGGGCTTTGGAAAGGCAATTTGCAAATTGAATATCAACCGGCGCGCCGTATTTGCGGATGGAGGCGTTTGGTTGGGCCGAAATCCAGATGGTCCATGTGATCATGAGATAAGCCTTATTAAGTTTGTTGACCAGCAAAATAGGTTAATAGCCGTGTTACTGAACTGGCCTTGCCACGGCACTGTGAGCGGTCAGGACAATTACCAATTGACCGGAGATTGGCCGGCCTCTGCTGCTCGCTACATGAAAAAACAGGCGGGAAATAATATTGTGGTTGCGATTACCGCAGGAGCATCGGCGGATATTAATCCTATTTACGGTCCTGGAAAAGATTTTAGGGAAGTTGAGGCCATAGGTTATCATGCAGGCAATGCGGCATGGAAAGCACTCGGGAATATTAAAACATTCCCGGTGAAGTCATTGGGAATGGCAAATTCACGCCTGACTTTTCCCGGAAAAGAACCATGGAAGGATCACTTTCGGCAGCCTTCAATTAGCGGGCGATCCGATGTTGAAATCAAGTTTACTGCTTTAAAACTAAACAAGCTGGTCTTATGCGGAATATCAGGTGAGTTAATGACCGAGATGGGAATGAAACTTAAACAGGTGTCGCCTAACTCACCAACCATAGTGATCACCCATTGCAACGGTTCGAGCGGTTATATATGCACAGATAAATCCTTTGCCGAAGGCGGATATGAAGTCAAAGTCAGTCGCCTGATGCCGGGAGTCGAAAAACCATTGATTAAAAAATGTGCCGACATGATTCATTCTTTTTAATGCCTCACAGCCATGGATAGTTCCTTCTTAATTGAAAAACCCGGCTGAAGATTAATTTGCTACGTCGTAATACCTAGTTTACATGTATCCCATATCAACGGCTGGCCCTGATCATGTCGGCTCCTTTTTCGCCAATCATAATACTCGCTGCATTGGTATTCCCTGAAATGATTGTAGGCATAACCGAAGCGTCGATAACCCGCAGACCTGTCAGCCCATGCAGTTGTAGCCGGTCGTTGACAACAGACATCGCATCAGATCCCATTTTACAGGTACCAACAGGATGATATAATGTCTCCACGCTCCTGCCCATATGCTGTATCAATTGCTCGTCTGTGCTGTTGCGTTTTGGATGATTCAAACCATCGGGAGAATGTAAACGGAAACAATCATCATCGGCAACAGCCATCGCCTTTTTCAATCCTGTCAGGAGCTTACTGCGGTCAATTTCCGAATTGAAAATATTTGGTTGGATGATTGGTGAGTTTAACGGGTTACTGTCACGAAGTCCTACAAAGCCCTTGCTTTCGGGATGTAGAAGTACGACAAGAACGGTAAAACCGTTAGTCCTGGGAAAACTTTTAACGTTATAGATATCTGTATTGTAATCATCACCGGCATGGCCCGGTGAAAAATGAAACTGAATATCGGACCTGTCAGATTGAGACTCGGTTTGCAAAAAAGCGTTTGACTCAATTAGGGAATTGCAAAATGGGCCCTTCTTAAACAAGCTATATTGTAGCAAACCTTTCAACAGATTTATAGGACTGATAGCAGCATTATTGGTAGTAATGGAACACAAGTTGCTTACATGTGTCCAAATATGATCTTGCAGGTTTTGCCCCACTCCCGGCAAATGATGTTTCAATGGAACAGCGGCATTTTTCAACATCTCTTTATCACCTATGCCGGACAGCTGCAATAAATGCGGTGATTTGATCGCACCCGCCGAGAGTATCAATTCTTTACTACTATTAATTTTTTCTGTTGTTGACTTGCCGGTTATGATTTCCACTCCTTTGATTCGATCATTATCAATTAGCAATCGCTTTACAAAGGCACGAGTACGCACAGTAAGATTCGGTCGTTTACGCGCCGGTACTAAAAAAGCCGTTGCTGTGCTTTGACGACGATTGTCTTTAATAGTAAATTGCAGCATGCTTGCCCCGAGTTGGGTGGCACCGTTATAGTCTTCATTTAAAGGGATTCCGTTGTTTTTACACGCTTGCAGGAAAAATTGATTTAATGACGAAGGACTGTTAGCAAAGCTAACATATAGCGGTCCATTCTTTCCATGATAAGGTGCACCGTTGCTTTGATGATTTTCTGATTTAATAAAGTAGGGCAGTACTTCATTATAGCTCCAGCCTTTGTTGCCAAGCGACGCCCATTCATCATAATCGGCAGCATTACCCCGCACATATGCCATCGCATTGGTACTGCTTGACCCGCCTAACACTTTGCCTCTTGGTATGAATAACTTTCGGTTCAACAACTGTGTTTGCGGTTCGGTCCAAAAGGCCCAGTCCACCTCACTTCGGTGAAGTACAGTGTAGGCGCCGGGAATGTTAACCAGAAAATTTCCCTTCCCTCCTGCTTCCAGTAAGAGAACTTTGCATGAAGGATCCTCCGTGAGACGGTTAGCGAGCACACAACCAGCGGAACCTGCACCGACTATAATGTAATCGAACTCCATCAGGCCCGATTATAATTTGATTCCAATAAAAGTAGGATATGCACTGGAAATTGTGCAAAAGATTTCGCTTGACTACGACTGCATCTGGTGTTCACTTCTTCAAATAATTAGTACTGGCGGCCCGGGCTATTCCTTATTTTTTTTCTCCGAAAATTCAATGTAAGTAAAGCATTCCGGCACATGTGAATCCCATACCCTATGCGAACTCCATGCCCAGCCGCCGGAGTCGTTAGCGGACCCTTTTTTTACGTTAAACCGGGAAAAGTCCATCCGCCAGACATCACCTTGCATTGGCGGCAACGCTCTTCGATCCGCATCAGCCAAAATTTTAAGCGAGGCCCATGGTATTGCTATTTCGACGGTCCACCCTATATCGTTGTCCTTGTTATTATTGATTGTCCCATCTACATGAACCGCTGACTTCAGGTGGGGCATATCCCAGTTCCAAAAACCCATCCTGTTTCCGCGCGGATGTTTATACCCTACGCCGTTAAACACCTTTGCTCCCGGTGCATCCCTTCTGAATTCCGCTTTTTGATGATACCCTTTTTTCTCATACACATCCAGCCAGAAGAATAACACTTCGTAAATGGTGCCAAATGAATTAATCTCAAATTCATAATATCCATCTTGCCCTGCAATGAATAATTCTACGTCATTATCCTCATATATCGGCGCATCTCTTTGTGTGAGCGTTGCCCTGACATCAGGCTCCTCGATCCAATAAGCCAGATACAGGTTCTGATCGTCCCACATTACCGCCGCACGTGTATCAAGCCAGGTTGAATCACCCGAAACGAGATCTGTGAACCGGTTCGATCGCGATGCATTTTGCCAAATAATTTCATCCAGCTTTCCGTCAATGGTTATCGTGTCTGTGATTTTATAAGCGGTATAGCGCGGAATATCTTCTTCACTGCATCTTTTCTCGCTTTTATTATTAGAACGACAATGGATTATGGGTAGCACAATCGTAAACAAAACAACCAGGATCAAGGCAACTTCTTTCATGGTGGCCGCGTCATTTGAATTTTTCAAATATAGTTGTATAAGTTTGTTCCATAAAGAGTACTCTCATTATCCAGACAAAATAAATACTCAATATCCATTCACCTTAATCAGCATAACATGAAAAAGTTTCTCATTGTCTTTTTACTCCCAAATATTATAATTGCGCGGGGCCAGGATTCCAAACCGCCGACGCTTAAAAGTATTTTGCTGGCACAACTTCATACTACACATGATGTGAAAGACTGGTTTGTTCCGGCCAATGTTGCAGTGGGAGGTTTGACTGCCGAGCAGGCCAAGTGGACCGATGGAAGCGGGAACCATTCTGTCGGCCAGTTAGCCAATCATCTTATTTTTTGGAACCTGCAGCAATTGCGTCAATTCAAAAAACTGCCTCAACCGCCTTTCAATGGCAACAATGATGAGACCTTCAACAATTTTGACAGCAAGAACTGGGAGGCAACGGTGAAACGACTCGACAGTGTTTTAGCTGCAATAGAAAAAGAAGTGGAATCAAGCGACGATGCCAAACTTCACTCATGGTATAATGCGCTATCACACATCAACACACACAATGCCTATCATATAGGTCAAATGATTTTTGTTAGAAAACTGCAGGGTGCCTGGGACCCGGAAAAAGGTGTTAAGTAAGTTTCTGTGCCAATGGTTCAGTGACAGGCACTTCTTACTCTCATCTACAAAAGAACAACAGTAAGATCAAAAAAAATAACCCTACCATTTTGGAATTTCAAGGTCGTCTTTAGATGGCAGCTTTGGAAATTTCGCATGCGGTTCACGCTGATACCAAAATGCGACCGAAGATATATCTGACTTTTGCGGGTAATATCGCCAATCGTGCCGCCAGCCAAGGTCCTGTATCGTGATGCGCAGATCTTTTTCAAAACGGATGGGATCCATTATATGCCAGCGATACATTCCAAACGCCTGCTGCGATTTATAAAGCCCGTCAGGACGTATCACCTGGTGCAAGCCTGCATACGCAGTTGAAAATTCCTGGTATTGCTTTGTTTTGCTGTTTTCAAAATTGTAGGATCCGCAAAAATAATCTTCCGTGCCCGTACCATTAATGGTTGGATATTGCGTATCGCCGTCCATAAAGAATTTTATTTCGCCTTCTCCCCACCATGCATTATTATTTACATTCCATGCCATGTAGCAACCAACATACTGACCTTTACCTTTTATATTATCTACCAGGGTGTGTATGGATCCTGCGGTAGGATTGGATCTTCGGAATTGAGCATGAAAATAAGCTTCGTCCTGCCCGATATCTGTCAGTGTATAATCGACCTGGTAATAAAGGCGCATGGATTCCGCGTGATTCAGGTTCTCCATGGTTATCTTACATTTTTTCCGGAACGGCATTTTCCAGTAACAGTTGAAAGCACTGCCAGGATTGACAGTCACTGCGAGCGAATTCAGCTGGGCGTATTCATTAAACGCCATTCCAAAAAAATCTCCTACCGGCACTTCTACCGAAGGTTCCTGCTCATCATCCCAATAAAACCGTAAAATAGAAAACCGCCAGTTTCCCGTAGGTGTCATCCAGATATGTTGAATAGCCCCCGGCCCTTCTATTTCTGCAATGGTTATCGTTTCATTGCTTTTTATTTCTATAAAAGGATTTACTTTCCATCCTTTGCCCAGGTCTTTCGCCGCGTGCCATGCGTTGGCCACGTTTCGTTTACCGCTATCCAGCGAGGGATCCGCCATTCCTCCCTTTCCCTTGGCCCCTGTAAAATTTTCGGGGCTTATGGACCTTGTTTTAGCATCTGATAAACGTGATAAATTACCGAGGTTCATATCCAGTCCATTAAATGCGGGAGCCTGCTGACTGTATACACCGGTGCATAAAAGGAGTGACAAAGCAATCATTGTTTTTCTCATAGCTATAGCGTTTGTTATTAGTAAATGAAGATAATTATTGATGGAGTAAAAATTGGAAGATTTTTATTTTAACCGGTCGATTTGAATTAGTATACCCCGGACTTACTCTTAGCCACAGATTACACAGATTTTCACAGATAGTGACCCGAAGGTTAATATTCCGAAGGTGGACGTTTAAATTTTAAAGGGCATTTAAACTAATGTTTATAAAAGATAAGCCTCGCCATCAAGACACATCTTAATTGAAGAAACTCAATGAAGCGGCCCTATTTTCATTTTTCGTAAATTACAATATGATAAAAAACCCCGTATCATGGTATTAAACGTTAACGGTGTACAACATGATGTAGCGGTGGACCCTGATACCGATTTATTAACCGTTCTACGCGATTGGATCGGTCTCACGGGCAGCAAATATGGCTGTGGCGAAGGAGCTTGCGGTGCGTGCACAGTGTTGATAAATGGCAATCCCTCACCTTCATGTATTACACCCGTACATTCCGTTGCCGGGAAAGAAGTGACAACAATTGAAGGGCTTGAAGTAAATGGAAAACTCCATCCCGTTCAGGAAGCCTTTCTTGGTATCGATGGTTTTCAATGTTCCTATTGTGCTTCCGGAATGATCATGTCTGCCGTTGCGCTTCTTAAAAATAACCCTTCACCATCCGAAGACGCCATCATCAAAGCAATGAACCGGAATATTTGCCGTTGCGGAACCTATCCATATATTATTAAAGCCATTAAAGTGGCTTCAAAATCCTAAATAATTCGTGATGAAAGATCCGGAATATGTGCCCCATCCGTTCGAACCATCCAGCGACCGGCTGCCACCAGGCTCCAAATATAAATTTGCGATCGACCGCCGTAAATTTCTTCAGCTAACCGGCGGAGGTTTAGTTGTCGCCTTTGTTTTCCAGGATCTATTTTCTGGTGAGAACAAAACGTTACTACATGAACAAAGAGCCGATCCCGTAAGTGGGGTTGACTCGTGGATCCGTATTGGCGAAGATGGAAAGGTAACAGTATACACAGGTAAAGTAGAAGTCGGGCAAAACATCCGAACATCACTGTCTCAACTGGTTGCTGAAGAGCTGATGGTGCCGTTGTCATCTATCACTATGATCATGGGTGATACTGACCTTGTTCCTTTTGACAACGGTACATATGGTAGCCTCACAACACCACAAATGGGTATGCAATTGCGCAAAGCTGCAGCAACGGCCCGTGCAGCTCTTATAGAAATAGCGGCAAAAAACTGGAATACCCAGTCCGCAGGCCTGGTCGCAGAAAATGGAATGATATGGCATAAAGCTGCCAATAAAAAAATAGGTTATGGTGAACTGACAAAGGGTCGCCAAATGCTCATGCCCATTGCCGAAAAGGTAGAGTTGATTGCAGCAAAGGATTGGAAAGTGGCCGGAAAAACAGTGCCGCGGATAAATGAACGGTCTTTTATAACCGGTAAGCACATTTATGTTTCCGATATGAAACTGCCGGGCATGTTATATGGTAAAGTGCTGCGTGCGCCGTCATATGGGGCAAGATTGCTGGAGGCGGATATTACTAAAGCAGGCTGGTTAATTTTTTTATAAATGCGCACCGTTACCAAAGCAAGCGGTTTGGTGCTGTCCGAGACGGTTCCTGACAGTTTCATTTTATTTTGAGAAAACGCATACCCTGGTGAAGTAATAAGCGCTGCAGCCAAAAGAACCAACAATAATACCTTTCTCATTGCTTTCGTTTTGCTTATTGTATTGACAATCGAAGTATAAGGTTAACAAATTTATTCGTAGCTGAGAGGATTATGTGATGAAAGGCTTGTAGTGATTGATGACAGGCTGCTGGCCAATTTTTATACATCGTTCATGGCAAGTAGCATGATTATTTCACAACACAGAAACCGTCCATAAAAGATCCGGAACTATCCTGGATCAAGATTATCCGGCTGCCATAAAAGCAGGTATCGAACTTGGTGATCGTACTGTTTCTTTTGAATTCACAGGCCCAGCAATGCCAGCTATTATCTTCCGTAGAAATTGTTTTGTCGCAGGAAGAAAAAATTAATAGTACAGCTATAATGAGAATGCACCTCATAAGGCAGTTATTTTCTGGAACAGGATTTTAGCCCAGCACACCATTTGGCAACATCGGCAAATTACTCAGCGCTATTCCTGTTGCATCAAGTATTGCATTACGGATTGCAGGGGCAACGCCCACGATACATGCTTCGCCTGCACCCACGGATGGCATGTCTTTACGATCTATTAAAACAATTTCAATTTTTGGTAAATCGCTAAAACGCGGAACCCTGTAAGCTGAAAGCCCGGAGTTCAAAATTTTTCCATTGGCAAAATGAACTGCTTCAAATAAAGCACCCCCGAGTCCCTGCACAATTGATCCGATCGCCTGGTTTTCCAAATGATTCGGATGAATTATAGCGCCGCAATCGAACGCCTGCGTTATCCGGACCACCTTCACTTCTTTATCACTGTTAACCATTACTTCGGCGCAACAGCCAACATATCCTCGTTTTTCAAAACCTCCTGCTATACCGTAACCGTGACCCGGCGTTTTAGAAGCATTCCAGCCAAACGCTTTAGCGGCTGCCTCGAGCACTGCTTTAAAACGGTCATCATCCAAATTTTTTATCCTGAAAGCAAGCGGATCCATTTTAATCAGTCTTGCCAGGTCAGTCATGTGACACTCACGGGCAAACACATTTGCGGTTGCTGCCAATCCGCGATACGATCCTTGTTTTAATGGCGTGTCGGCAGGGAGATGGGTTATTTGGCTGCTGGTGACTTTGTATTGTGTTTCGATACCGGCACCGCCCGAATTGTAATTAGTAAATTTCCACCCGGTGATAGTTCCGTCTTTATTTACACCTGCACTCACATCAATTACTCCGCCGGGTCTGAAATAAGCCCATGCAAACTCTTCTTCTCTCGACCAAACAAGTTTAACCGGTTTCTTTGCATCACGTGCAAGGCGTGCGGCTTCAATGGCTGCTTCACCACTATGTTTTCCTCCATAACCAGATCCTGTGTCCGGCATTATTACCCGCACTTTTTCTTTGCTCAATCCAAAGACTCCCGCCAGTTCCTGCTGTACGCCGAACGGGCGTTGCGTACCGGTCCATACCGTAAGCTTTCCATTAACCCATTCCGCTACCGCTGCTCTTGGCTCAAGTGGAACATGAGCGATATAGTGAATGTTGTACCTTTTGGAATGTTTGAATTCAGCGTCGGATAATCCGCGTTCGATATCTCCCTTTTTATCGCCCTGGTTTCTGTTGCCGTTTTTATCCGTGGCATTTTTTACCAGGTAATCAAATATATTCTGGTTAGATGGGGCCTCCTTCTTTTCCTCCCATTTAGCAGTGATTGACTGCAATGCCTTTTCGACGGTTTTGATATCAGGTGCCGCCACGCCAACAAAATTTCCATCCTTCACTGCAACAACACCCGGCATATTGTTCGCTTTAGTAATATCCGCCTCCAGCAATCTTGCCCCATATGACGGCGCACGCAGCACTTTACCATATAACATGCCCGGCAGTTTCATATCGGAAACATAAAT
>JGI24806J26614_1000693_pt1 | contig 11070 bp, 9 predicted proteins | sample Kansoi200umMDA_FD_26614 | JGI IMG/M metagenome (IMG submission 26614)
TAAACTCACCGTGAAGAAACCGATGGAAATGAAGCGTTTTATTGATGATTACGTGATCGGTCAGGATGATGCGAAAAAAGTATTATCTGTTGCTGTATACAATCATTACAAACGCCTTCAGCAAAAAATCGGTGATAGTGATGTTGAAATAGAAAAAAGCAATATCGTTATGGTGGGTGAAACCGGAACTGGTAAAACCCTTCTTGCAAAAACAATTGCAAAATTGCTTAACGTACCATTTGCAATTGTAGATGCTACTGTTTTCACCGAAGCAGGATATGTGGGTGAAGATGTTGAAAGCATTTTAACCAGGTTGTTACAAGTATGTAATTATGACGTTGCGGCAGCAGAAAAAGGGATAGTCTATATAGATGAGCTGGATAAAATCGCACGTAAAGGTGACAATCCTTCTATTACCCGTGATGTAAGTGGTGAAGGAGTACAGCAAGGACTTTTGAAATTGCTGGAAGGTACTGATGTACTGGTTCCTCCTCAAGGCGGCAGAAAGCACCCGGAACAGAAACTTATTAAAATCAACACCCAGAATATTCTTTTCATTTGTGGCGGTGCCTTTGATGGAATTGATAAAGTAATTGCAAGAAGAATTAATACCAATGCAATTGGTTTCAACGTGAACAAAGAGCAACAGGAAGCCGCAAAGAAAAACTTACTGCAATACGTAAACGCGCAGGATCTTAAAAATTTCGGGCTGATACCAGAATTGCTAGGCCGTTTACCGGTTGTAACTTATCTGAATCCACTGGATGCAGCAACGTTGAGGTCGATACTTACCGAGCCAAAAAATTCCCTGGTAAAACAATACCAGAAATTATTTGACCTGGAAGGAATTAAATTGACGATTGATGAGGAAGTGTTGCATTTCATGGTAGAAAAAGCGATGGAATTTAAGTTAGGTGCGCGTGGTTTGAGATCCATCTGCGAAAGTATTCTTACAGATGCCATGTTTGAAATGCCATCAGGTAAAGAAAAATCCATCAACGTAACACTAGAGTACGCTAAGAAGAAATTTGATAAGAGCAAGATGAGCTTCCTGAAAGTTGCTTAACCTGTAATTATAATCGTATAAATGCAACAGTTTCCTGTTGCATTTTTTTTGTCGTTCTTAAACTTCTTTATTTCACGCGAGGAGGTCACGAAGAACACGAAGAAGGCAGGAAGGACACAACGTTGTGTTCTTCGTGACCTATCATTATCGACGGTTTGTCATTCGCCAATACTGTGTTCTATAACGCACGTATCTTTTCCAGCAAATGATTACATTCGATGCTTCAAGAACTCAAATCAATGAAAGAACTTATTGACCGCTTAAAAAGCGAAGCCGGCCTGAATGACGAACAGGCATTGAAAGCCATTGAAGTGATCAAAGGTTTTACGAAGGAAAAATTTCCAATGTTTGCCGGCGCTATCGACAACCTGTTTGATAAGTATGGAGACACTGAGAAGGAAGATTACCTCCACTGAATAAAAAAACACGGGTCGTTAGCCCGGGTACACAAAGCAAGCAATCGTAACTCAATTTTTTAGCGCTTCCCTGGCGATAACAATCTTCTGAATCTCAGAAGTGCCTTCACCAATGGTGCATAGCTTACTATCTCTATAATATTTTTCTACCGGGAAATCTTTCGTATAACCATAGCCGCCAAAGATCTGTACGGCGTCTGTTGATGTTTTCACGGCCACTTCACTCGCGTAATACTTGGCCATGGCTGCATGTTTTGTCATTTGCTGACCGCGGTTCTTAAGATCTGAAGCGTGCATGATCAGTAATTCGGCTGCCATGATCTCTGTGGCCATATCTGCCAGCTTGAAAGATATTCCCTGGAAACTCGAGATCGGCTGGTCGAACTGGTATCTTTCTTTTGAATAAGCAAGCGCTGCTTCATATGCACCTTTAGCAATGCCCAGGCTTAAAGCTGCGATGGATATTCTTCCTCCATCCAATACTTTCATGGATTGTTTAAATCCATCCCCCACATTGCCTATTCTATTCGCATCAGGGACACGACAATTATCGAATATCATTTCTGCAGTCTCACTTGCACGCATACCCAACTTGTTTTCTTTCTTACCTGCACTTAATCCGGGAGTTCCTCTTTCTATAATAAAAGCAGTTGCATTATCTCTCTTTCTAGCTTCACCTGTACGACAGATCACCACCGCCACTTCGCCGCTATTGCCATGCGTTATCCAGCATTTCGTCCCTGTGATCACCCAATCATCGCCATCTTTAACCGCTACACATTTCATGTTACCTGCGTCGCTACCGGTGTTGGGTTCTGTAAGTCCCCAGGCACCGAGCAGTTCGCCGGTGGCAAGTTTGGGCAAATATTTTTGCTTTTGTTCTTCACTGCCGAAGGTGAGAATATGATTGGTGCAAAGTGAATTATGTGCTGCCAGGCTCAATCCGATGGAACCGCAAACTTTCGAAATTTCCTGGATAGCCGTTACGTATTCAAAATAACCCAAACCAGCACCGCCATATTTTTCCGGAACGAGCACACCCATTAACCCGAGTTTACCCATTTCTCTAAAGACGTGCATGGGAAATTCCTGCGTTTCATCCCATTCCATAACAAATGGCTTGATGTGTTGCCTGGCAAAGTCCCGCGCCATCTGGGCTACCTGTTGTGTAAGTTCAGTGGTTTCAAAATTCATTAGTGGTTAGGGATTGGTACTAAAAACTTCAATTTGTACTAAAAACATCAATAAGGCAAGCAATCGTTGAGACCTGAATAAAGCGTTTCGCAATATAGTAATAATTTTTAAAATACTAACAACTGTTAGTATAAAGTTGCATCCGTTAAACGAAAACCGCTTTGGGCGCCCTGGCGTATTCTCTGCGCTGTTGCGGTTAACCTTAGTGTAACAGGGATAACCGCAAAGGACGCAGAGGAAACGCAAGTTCCGCGAAGATTGCGCCTAATCCCCCACCAGTACCAGGTAGGGAGATGTTTTTTTTAATATTGCCTCTGTAACCAACTCTATCTTTAATAAATCATCTACTGAACTGAAGTTACCATGTTCTTCCCTATAATGAAGGATCATCGCAGCTAGTTTATAACCGATATAAGGATGCTTACCAAGTGTTGCCTTGTCTGCAGTGTTGATATTTATCTTCTTTAATGGAAAGGTCGTTAGGCCAACCTGTGGTAACAGTTTCTGAAAACTACTATCCTTCAGGCCATACACTTCTGCTAGTTGATCAGTGCTGTAAAAGCCGCCGAGCCTGTCGCGGAATTTCAATATACGGCTGGCCAGCGTGGGTCCGATACCGTTTAATCCGACAAGCGTGATGCTATCCGCAAGGTTGATGTCGACCAATGACTTTACCGGCGGCGGTCTATCAAGTTTATCTGATAGAGGTTTCGAATAAACCTTTCTTTCCTCTATCTCTCCTTCGATTCGTACATAAGGCATCAGCTCGTTGGCAAGGCCTGGTGAAAGGCTATATATTTTTAATAAATCATCAGGCTTTCTGAACTTTCCGCCCTTGCTGACATATTTGCTGATGGTTGCTGCCGTGCCCGCTTTCACTCCAAGTTTAATCCAACCTTCAGTCGATAATGTATTTGGATCGAAGTTGAAAAAAACGACATCCGATCGCTTTTCAAATCCACCAGCTTTTTTATAACCAGGATAACTTTCACTCGTGGAAGCTGCTGACTTAATAGCAATATTTTTATTTTCCGCTGTCGCAATTTCAATCGCCTTCAATAACTCCTTATCCATCTTATGATGTGTTTCAGGAAGAAAATAAGGTAAAACAAAGACTGCTATCATCAGCATTACAAGAATCAACACGGCAGTTCTTTCTTTCTTGCTGAAGGCTAAATATTCAATAATAAATTTTTTATTCATGACTGAAAATACAGCATAGCAGAGGAGGGTGCACAGGTGAAATTCCTGAAATTATGCAGTGAAATAACTGAGACAAGCAGTAGAGAAGCAGGAATACTATAAGGTCAATTCGAGGCCATCATAAGCAAGTGCAGTATTGGAATTCAGGTCAGCGTTCACTTCCTCGTGTCTGCCCAATTGATGACTGATATGTGTAAAATAGGCATCGGGCATTTCAAGTTCATTTGCTAATGCTACCGCTTCGCCTAAAGTGAAATGTGAGATATGTTTTTCTTTTCTCAATGCGTTTAAGACAAGCACTTCCGAGCCCCTGATCTTTTGTTTCTCAGATTCTTCAATACGGTTTGCATCCGTGATGTAGGTAAAGTTTCCGAAGCGAAAACCAAGTACCGGCATTTTGAGATGCCAGGTGGCAATAGGCGTAACAGGAATATCCCCCACCACAAATGGCTCCATGTCGATGGTATTAATATTAATGTTAGGAATGCCAGGATATTTGAAATCGGTAAATGCATATGCGAACTCTCTTTTTAATGCCTCTTCGGTGAGTGAGTTTGCATAAATCTGCATGGCCCTGTTAGAGAAAAAATTATAAGCCCGCACGTCATCGAGTCCAGCAACATGATCTTTATGAGGATGTGTGAAGATGACTGCGTCGAGGTGTTTCACTTTTGCCCTGAGCATCTGGTACCTGAAGTCTGGCCCAGCATCCACGACAACAGTGGTCTTAGGAGATTGCACCAGGATACTTGCCCTCAATCTTTTATCTTTTTTATCAGGAGAAGTGCAGACATAACAATCGCAGCCGATCATAGGGATCCCTGTGCTGGTGCCGGTTCCAAGAAAGGTAACTTTTATTGGCGGATAGCTCACAAATCAAAAATAGCGAAAACGTGAATCAGGAAGATTTAAAATAGAAGAATTATAGAGAGGAAGGTCCTTCAGCCTCTGCCTGGCGGGCCATTATTTCCTCATAGCTTTTTCTTGACTCCTGTGTTAGTAGCTCAGCATTGATATTCAACTGCGGAATCAGGTCAATAACGGTATTGATCCGTCCTTCCGTCTGGAGAAATTTATTAAGCACCACCACCTTTCTTTCCTCAAGAATACAGTACCCGCTTTGAAAGCTACCTCTTTCGTAACGAAGAATGTACCCTGCTTCCTCCAGGATTTTTTCCATCTTATTTAGTACTGCAGGAGTGTATTTCATGGTGTCTTTTAATCGTGAATCGTCAATCGTCAATCGTGAATCGTGAAACGTCAAACGTGAAAAGGCAAATTTAAATCACTATTTAGGTAAGTTATTATCTTTTATCCACAGATCGATGAGTTCTATTTCACGTTTCACCTTTCACGTTACACGATTCACGATTGACGATTCACGATTCACGATTACTTGCTCGTCATTCTCACCACTGGCACGATCATCTCTTCAAGGCTCACTCCCCCGTGTTGGAAGGTGTTGCGGTAATAGTTTACGTAATAATTGTAATTATTAGGATAGCAAAGAAACCCATCTTCTTTGGCGAAAATGAATGAGGAGTTTATCGTGGGCACCGGCAGACCTGCTTCCTTGGGATCGCGGAATACAAGCACGTCCTTAGGATCATAATTCAGGTTGCGTCCATGCTTATAACGGAGATTCGTCGTGGTCTGTTTGTCACCAATTACCTTACATGGATTTTTTACTCTTACACTTCCATGATCAGTAGCCAGTACGATGTTTACTTTTTTGTCCGCTATTTTTTTCAATGCCTGGTGCAGCGGTGAATGTTCAAACCAGCTGGCGGTAATGCTCCTGTAACTGGTTTCATCGCTCGCCAGCTCTTTCAGCACTTCCATTTCTGTACGTGCATGACTGAGCATGTCAACAAAATTGTAAACGATGATATTAAGGTCATTGCCTAATAGATTGTGTACGTTGCTCAGCAGGTTCTGACCATCGTTATGATGGACCACTTTCGTATAGGAAAATTTAATGTTCTCTTTTTTAAGTCGCTTCAATTGCCCTTTCACAAACTCTTCTTCAAATAAATTCTTACCACCTTCTTCATCGTCATTCTTCCATTGTACGGAAAATTGTTTTTCAATTTCAGCAGGCATCAGTCCTGCGAAAATAGCGTTCCTGCAATATTGTGTTGCGGTGGGAAGAATGCTATAAAAAGTATCCTCTTCAAGGATACGGAAACTTTCAGCAAAGATGGGTTGAATGGCCTTCCATTGATCGAACCGCAGGTTATCGATCAGAATGAAAAAAGTAGGAATGCCTTTTTCAATATGAGGAAATAATTTTTGCTGCATTAAGGTATGCGACATCACCGGTACGTCACCTGATTTTGGATGAATCCAGGAAGCATAGTTTCTGGAAATGAATTTGAAGAACTCTGTATTCGCCTCCTGCTTCTGTGCCTGGAAAACTTCAATCATTTCGGGGCTGTCACTTTTGTTCATTTCCAACTCCCAATACACCAGCTTCTTGTAAATCTCCATCCATTCGTTATGATCCGGATTGCTGTTTAACGCCATGAAAAGATTCCGGAATTGCTGCTGGTAGGCTGAGGTGGTTCTTTCTGCAACCAGTCTTTTATTCTCTAATATTTTTTTTAACGAAAGCAATACCTGGTTTGGATTTACCGGCTTAATCAGGTAATCACTGATCTGGCTCCCGATGGCATCATTCATCAGGTTTTCCGTTTCGTTTTTAGTAATCAGTACAACCGGTATCTGCGAATTCACCTCCTTAATCTTTGCCAGTGTTTCAAGTCCTGTAATTCCCGGCATGGTTTCATCAAGCAGGACCACGTCCACAGGATTTTCTTTCACATAGTCAATCGCATCAAATCCATTGGTTAAGGTGTGTACTTCGTAACCTTTGTTTTCAAGGAACATCTTCTGTGATTGCAAACTCTCCATTTCATCGTCCACCCAAAGAATTTTTGCTAATGCCATTTTTTTGTTTGTTGAATTTGATGTTATCCCTTTTATAAGCGGATCTGAAACGGATTTTCCCTGGATGTCTTGCATGTTGCTTTTTATATTTTTCAATATTTTTTAAGCATCAGCCTGCCGAAGATAATTAAACTTCGATTACAGCTTTCCCCGCCAGTATCAAGATAATACGAAAGAAATTACCGGGAAGTAGCTTAGTTGATGCGATCAAATGATGGATGACAGAAACGTATTTGACGGTTGGCCTGCTATCAGGACAAACCTGTCAAATTTAATTTATACCGCTGGCATTAGTAAATTTGGACGCTTTAGACACACCGTTTTAACAAAGCTGAAACATGCCTGCTTCTATACGTAAGATTATCAATGATCCCGTTTTTGGATTTATCACCATCGACAATGCATTGATCTTTGAAATCATTGCTCATCCTTATTTTCAGCGGTTAAGAAGAATTCACCAAATGGCTTTTGCACACCTGGTGTATCCGGGTGCTGTACATACCCGCCTGCATCACGCGTTAGGAGCTTACCATCTGATGTCTAATGCGTTGATGGAATTGAAAAATAAAGGCGTAGATATCTCTCCGGAAGAACAGACGGCCGCGAAGATTGCCATCCTGTTACACGATGCCGGCCACGGACCATTTTCTCATTCATTAGAAAATGTGCTGATCAAAAATGTGCACCATGAAGAAATTTCATTACTCATCATGCATGTGCTTAATGAAAAATTTGAGGGTCGCCTGGAAATGGCGATAGAGATTTTCACCGGCAACTACCCGAAGAAATTTTTACACCAGTTGGTTTCAGGACAGTTGGATGTGGATCGAATGGATTACCTGACACGGGACAGTTTTTTTACTGGAGTTTCTGAAGGCGTGATTTCGTACGACCGGATCTTAAAAATGATGGCAGTATCGGGGAACGAATTGATGGTGGAAGAAAAAGGCATTTATAGTATAGAAAAATTCCTGGTTTCGCGCCGGCTGATGTACTGGCAGGTTTATCTGCATAAAACTGTATTGAGTGCAGAGAAAATGCTGATCAGGATAATTGAAAGAGCAAGGGAACTGATGGATAAAGGGATTCTTGTTTCCGCGGCAACTGCAACACTGGACTCCTTTCTTCAAAACAATAACGTTGAGGAACCTATAAAACCACACCTGGATAAATTTTGCCTTTTGGATGATTACGATGTGCTCACCACCATAAAGAACTGGATGCTACATCCCGATAAGGTACTCTCTACCCTGTGTACCTGCCTGGTTGAGCGCCGCTTGTTCAAAGCTAAACTTCAGGGTGAGCCTTTTGAAGCCGGATTTATAGAAGAAAAGAAAAACAAAGCAATGAAAGCCCTTGGCATTACGGCGGCAGAAGCCGAATACTTCGTATTACAGGGCGAAGCCATCAATACCACCTATGATCCGAATGATGAAAGGATCAATGTGCTTTTTAAAGACGGAACGATAAAAGATATCTCCGCCGTAGATAACGCACTCATCCATCATAATTTAGCCATCCCTGTCAAAAAATTTTATATTTGCTGGCTCGCTTAAGTCATCTTTAACACCGACTTGGGCAGGATGGTCTTATTTTACATCCTCTGAATATTTATACAATGACATTTACAGCCGCCCAGATTGCGATGATCATCAACGGAAAAGTGGAAGGTGACGCAGAAGCTAAAGTTGGCAGTTTTGGCAAAATTGAAGAAGCCGGTGAAGGGCAGCTTGCATTTCTGGCAAACCCAAAATACGAGGAGTTCCTTTATCGCACACAAGCTTCCATCATCATTATCAATAAGTCGCAGGAATTAAAAGAGCCATTAAAGGCAACATTGATCCGCGTGGATGACGCTTATACTGCATTCGCCAGCCTGCTGTCAAAATACCAGGAAATGGAAAGGCAGCAAATGAAGGGCATTCAGACCCCTTCTTATATTGCCCCTTCGGTTTCAGTAGGCGAGAATGTGTTCATCGGCGCTTTTGCCTACCTGGGTGAAAATGTAAAAATTGGCAATAACGTAAAGGTTTTTCCTCAGGTTTTTTTGGGTAACAATGTGTCTATTGGCGATAACACCATTCTCCATGCCGGCGTCAAGATCTATCATGATTGTGTTTTAGGACAGAACATCACTGTTCATGCCGGCACAGTGATTGGCAGTGATGGATTTGGTTTTGCACCACAGGCGGATGGCAGTTTCAAAAAAGTTCCGCAGATAGGAAATGTTGTGATTGAGAATAATGTGGAGATTGGCGCTAATGCAACCATCGACAGGGCAACCATCGGCTCTACACTCGTGAAGGCGGGTGCCAAACTCGACAACCTCATACAAGTAGCACATAATGTTGAAGTCGGCCACAATACAGTGATCGCTGCGCAGGCCGGCGTAAGCGGTAGTACCAAGATTGGTAAAAATGTAATGATCGGCGGCCAGGCCGGGCTGGTAGGACATATACAGATTGCGGATGGCAGCAAGATCAACGCACAGAGTGGCGTTAGCAAATCAATTAAATCACCGAATGCCGCGGTCACAGGCTCTCCGGCATTTGATTATACCAGTGCCTTACGCAGCCAGGCCATCTCCCGTAATTTACCGGAACTGGAAAGAAGACTTAAAGCCCTGGAGCAAATGGTGAGGCAGATGATGGCGGAGAGAGTTGACGGTTGACCGGCAACAGTTGACCGTTGACGGGAGGAATGGTTGATAGTTGATAGTTGATAGAAGGCTTCGCATTTGACAGCTTGACCTTCGAGCGAGTACGCGTTTGCCAGAAAGCGGATTACTACAATCCATATCTTCATTTCCCGGATAATTATGTATCATTCTTCTCATACCGAACCTGACGAACAGCGTTATCACTCATACCGCTATCACCCATAACCCTTCTTTCTATCAACTATCAACCATCAACTATCAACTATTCTTTCAATAGATTATTTCAACTCTAATAATTTATCTTTGCCCGAATGAACGAGAATAGCATGGCCGAAAATTTCAACCCAGATAAACAACATACATTAGGTTCAGAAATAAGCATCTCAGGTACCGGCCTTCATACCGGCGAACTGGTAGACATGATACTCAAACCCGCAGATCCTGGGTTCGGCATCCAATTTAAAAGAACAGACCTTCCTAATCAACCTGTTATAAAAGCAGACTGTGACCTGGTTACTGATACCAGCAGGGGAACGACGCTTGAAGACAAAGGTGGTAAAGTAAGTACGGTAGAGCATGTGCTGGCAGCACTGGTGGGCTGTGGAATTGACAATACGCTTATCGAATTGAACGGGCCGGAAATTCCAATTATAGATGGAAGCTCGCAACCTTTCATTGAACTTTTTGAAAAGGCCGGTGTAGTTGAACAGCAGGCGGAAAAAATCTGGTACACACTCGATCAGAATATCAGCCATTACGATGAGAAGAAGAGGGTTGAAATGATGGCTATCCCTGCTTCCGATTACCAGGTAACTACACTCATAGATTTTAATTCTCCCGTTCTTGGAACCCAACATGCTGCACTAATGCAGATGAAAGATTTCAGGTCCGAGATCGCCCCCTGTCGCACCTTTGTGTTTCTGCATGAATTAGAAATGCTGCTCGATAATAACCTGATAAAAGGTGGCGACATCAACAATGCAATCGTTGTAGTTGACAAGCCTGTTACGGAAGACGAAATGAAAAGGCTTGCGAAAGTTTTCAAAAGGGATAAAATTGAAGTGAAGAGTGAAGGCTTCCTGAATAATCTTGAATTACGTTTTCCGAATGAACCTGCAAGGCATAAGTTATTGGATGTGGTTGGAGATCTGGCCCTGATTGGTTTCCCCGTAAAGGCCAGGATCATTGCAAATCGTCCGGGACACAGTACCAATGTTGATTTTGCAAAAAAGCTGAAACAGCATATCAAGAAAAATAAGCATCTTAAAAATATTCCCCAATACGATCCAAACCTGCCACCGATTTACAATGCGCAGCAGATCGAACAAACCCTTCCTCACCGCTACCCTTTCCTGCTGGTCGATAAGATCATCGAACTTTCTGATAAGCATATTGTAGGGGTGAAGAATGTCACCTTCAATGAGCAGTTTTTCGTTGGACATTTCCCAGGTAACCCGATTATGCCAGGTGTATTACAGATAGAAGCACTTGCGCAGACTGGCGGTATACTGGCCATCAATGCACTGCTGGACTCCGGAAAATATGATACCTATTTTCTGAAAATTGACAACTGTAAATTCAAA
>JGI24806J26614_1000694_pt1 | contig 11053 bp, 11 predicted proteins | sample Kansoi200umMDA_FD_26614 | JGI IMG/M metagenome (IMG submission 26614)
AAAGAATCAAGTCAAGATTTTAGCACAACGGAAAAAGTAATCTCTAAATCTTCAGAAACAGGCACAACAGTTAGCTTTGAATCCTTTGATTCATTTACTTCTGATTTGCTTAAATCAGATGATTTTCTGCAATATTTGGCTGCAGAATTTGGATGGTTTTTATTTTTAAATAAAGAATCCGATTATCAAATTCTTATAAATAATACTCCGATAAATTATTGGTCAATTATTGATGATTTTGATGAAACAGAAGAAATTATCCATGAAAATGTTTTCAAAATAAGTTTCTTGCGATGGAAGCAAAACATAGGGGATAAATATTTTTATTATTTATTAAACAGTGACAAAAAAGAAGTTGAAAGAAAGCATACTTCATTTAATAATAAGGCTATTAATTTTCATCATTCTGTTTATATTGAATCTGAATACTTTAACAGTTTTGCATATACAAAGAACGATGCCCCTACTTTAGATTTTGCAATCAAAAACCAAGCAGATAGTACTTATAGGATCTTAATATCAAAATTAAATAAATATGTTTTTGAAAAGGAGAAGCAATTTATAAGGGATCAACAAGCAGATAAATTAATTCAGGAATACAACTCAAAAAAAATATTTCCTTCATTTAAGAATAATTCTTATGAACAAATCCGAAAAAAGGATCTTGAAAGTGTTGTTAAAGAATTGTATTGTGTGCAACCAAAAATATTTCAAGGGTTAAAAATTGATCAAAGTAAAGCAATTGTTGGTTTTCTAAATTTACTACTTGACACTGATCAAAGAGAAAATGTATTAAATATTATCGAAAACATTGTAAAATTAACCGATGAAGAAAGAAGTGAGCTTTCCAAAGCTCTTAAAAAAACTAAATTGACAAATATAACAGCTCTAATAAAATTGTTAGAAAACAGATTTAATGTTGTCCAAATTTTGAAAACTTTGGTTTTTGATCTTGAAAAATTTACCACTGAAAGAGAACACATTCAAAAAATTATTGAAAATAATTATTGGTTATTTGGTGAACAGTATCATATGGTCTCAGCAGATAAAAATTTTGAGGTTCTTTTAAATAATTATATGGTCCATCTGGAAAAGGGAACAATTCAAAAAGCAAAAATAGATTCAAAAAATAAGTTAAGGAGACCAGATATTTTCATTTGTAAGCAAATTGATCTTCCCGATACAAAAAGTAATGAGTATACAATTGAAGAAAATACAATTGTTGAATTGAAAAGACCTAATGTTATTATTGGAAAATCACAATATGATCAAGTTGAAGGCTATTTAAGGTTTATTATTGATGAGCCACAGTTTAACAGTGAATTAAGGGCTTGGAAATTTATCCTTATAGGGAAAGAAGTTGATGCTTATATTAAAGATAAATACGAATCACAAAAGGCAAAAGGAAAACGTTTTTTAATAGAAAGTATTCGGAACTATGAAATATACGCAATGACTTGGGATGATCTTTTTAAAATTTTTGATATTAAGCATAAACATTTTATTGGAAAACTTGAGTTTCAGGCATCTATAATAGAAGAGCTTGAAATGAAAGGAATTAAATTAAATAAAGATGCGGCTGACGAATTAACAAAGATTGCAGTTGAAGACAATTAAAAAAATTAAAAAAACAAGAACCCAATTATAAGAATGGTAGAAAGTACGCATTGTGGGTGCAACAATTAGCCCAATTCATTACTTTCTTTAATGGAATTGACGTAAGACATTAATATTCCAAATAAAAATCTTTAACTAATATGTTAATCCAAAAAAAAGAAGAAGGAGCATTAGAATTTGCTAATTTAATACTCCTACCAAATAGATCAAGGGGGACTGGATTTAGAATTTATAATGAGAAACGTGAAATTTTTCTAGTTACTGCTAAGCATGTTCTTTTTAATGATTCAGAAAGCTTGCATTGTAACGCAATTGACATATTATGTAGAACCCTTAGCCCAACTGGTGGGGAGGATCATAGAATAAGTATAGATTTGGTTAAATGTAAACCTAAACCTCATGTTTCTGCTGATGTTGCTGTTGTTAAAATTGGTGAATTAATTCCTGCAGAAGAAATAGATAAGTCGGGAGAAACAGATAGGGTTGAGTATTTAGATGGAATTGAAGTACTAATACAGGGTGAAGGAGATTTTATAATTGGAAGTCGTAGAGCAATAAAAGGAATTGATGATGTTGTTATATCAAAGGACATCTTTTTAGTTGGATTTCCTAGCTCTCTTGGATTAGAAGACAGCCCACAGTTTGATTATGGATTACCTTTATTACGTAAAGGAATTGTTGCAAATATATATCGAAAGCAAAGTACAATTATTCTAGATTGTCCAGTCTTTCCAGGTAATAGTGGAAGTCCTGTTTTACAATTTAATGAAGCCAATAAAATAAATTTGATCGGAGTTGTATCTCAGTACATACCTTATGTTCAAAAATGGGCAAGTCTTAGAGACCCAAAATTAATCAATAGTGAACATTTAAATTCAGGATATTCTGTTGCAGTATCAATGGACAAAGTCTTTGAATTGATTGATTAAAATTTACCTCAAAAAATAAAGATTTCATAATTAGATGGACTAACAGAAAACTAGTTTATTTAGTCTGATTAGTATATGCTACTAGGATCTCAAATATATGAGGACTTGAAAGTTACCCGATAGGAAAGAAGTCAGATGTCCTTTTTTTGAAAACTGAAAAACTGTGATATTGGGACATTGATGGCCTCACTGATTTTTAATAGGGTTTCGACAGTTATATTGGATTTTCCTTTTTCTATTCTGGTTAAATTTCCTCTCTCAAATTCACAACGATTAGCAACCTCAGTTTGACTAAGCTTTTGTTTAAGCCTATGTCTACTAATACTTGCTCCCAACTGCTTTAAAAACTCTTCCTTATTCATTGATCCTAAATACTCAACCAAATTGAAGGTTTTTACAGAAAAACATGCTATCATATACGATAGCACAAATGTTTTCTTGTTATCTTCGAAACAATTTTTAATTAACCTTTTCCTTACCGATGAAAAAATTAATCCTAATAACTGTTATTATTTGCGTCCAACTTAACTTGGTGGGACAGACTATTGAGAAATTAGACGAGAAAAACGGATTTAAAAACATTAAGTTGGGGACATCTTATAAAAGCTTTACAGGACTTGTTTTTAATAGCCGTGACGATGTGAAAAAATATGAAATTTATAATTATGTGACCCCTCCTTTAGATTTACTCACATTGTTTGATATTAAGTTTGATCAGATATACTTAATGTTTGATTTCTCAGGTAAGCTGGTTGGGATTAGACTAATCAAAAAGTATTCAAAAGATTTTCAGAAAGCTTTCTTAGATGATTCATTTAATATAACTCTTAAATGTACATCGAGTTTTGGAAAGCCGACTTTCAGTATAGGAAATGGAACTACAGAAATTGGTCAGGGATGGAAAAGTGAAAAAGTTCAACTTGAAGCTAAAACAATTATTAGCAATAATATTGACTCAGAACTTACTGTTCATTACTTCTCAAGTGATTTTCTTAAAAAATTGAAAGACAATAGTTATTAAAAGGTTATAACTACCCGATAGAAAGAAAAATAAATTTTAATTTTCTACAGCATTGAATCCTAGTTTTTCAAATAATATTCTGTTTCATATTTTTGAGTCTTGAAGGGGTACGAGATTCTATAACCCCGAAATAAGAATAATATAATCGTAAATATTTCTCTTTATTACGGGTAATATAATCACACACAACAATTACTTTAGATAGTAATCGTATTTTTTTGTAATTTAGCAAAGATGGCAACTGAACTACTTTAAGTCCTCCTAATATATAAGGGCTGCCAAAAGGTAGAAAAATGATAAGTGTGGAAAGGGTCTAGTGTTGTATTGCCATTAAAAATATCAAGTAGAAATTAAGCTCAAAGCTAATTGTATACCCTGTTTTTCAAGAGAAATTGAGGAAAATCAGCCTATTCAATGGGTTTATGTGGTATGCTTTATATTACTATTTGGTATAAATTATATTATTAAATAACAAATTATTAAAAACATGTTAAGTTTTAGAACAATTACATATGCTTCGGCATATAAAACAGATTATGGTACAGGAATGATACTACCTGATTTTAAATCAAAAAGGATAATTACTTCTTGTACCAAACGGTATAATAATAATATGCATAGGACAGCATCTTTAGCTCCAGCAGTGAGGAATTTATTGGATTATTGTGCTCAAAATATGAATGAAAACAATGAAATTCAGAATTCAGCAATTTTAAGAATGGAATTTAAGGAGTTTATGGAACAGAAGTGCAATCTTGTGTATACTGATAACACAATTAATAAGGCTTTTCAAGATTTGAAACGCCATAATATTCTAATCTCATTTGAAAAGAAAAGAAGAATTTACGTTGTTAATCCTTTATACTTTTATAATGGATCATCAGAAACAAGTAGATTAACCTTATTGAGAAAAATGTATAACGCTACTCCCAATGGGAAGTATAGCGATTCTAATCTTAGAAGTGCTTTAGGAGTGTAGCATTTCATTTTAATTTATAGTAATAGCCAGCAAGAAGGGACACTTGCTGGTTTTTTTATTTCAATTTTTTACTTCTTATCGGGTATAATATCTTTTGTTATGCGCTATAACATTTTCTATAACAAGGAATAAATTTTAAATTTTTTTTAGAAAATTCTCTGTGACACCTAACTAACACAACCCGCTATCCCTTCAGATATAAGGGGAAAGCCCTCCATCATCATTATAATTAGATAACTAAAACTCATTTAACATGGAACAGCTTAATGAAATAACAATAAATTATAGTAGGAAGATTAAAGCTTCTACACTACAAAAAATAACTATCTCAAAAGATGCAGAAGAGCAATTTAGAGGGCTTTGGAGTAATAAAATTGAGTACGTTGAGCAGGTATATATTTTACTTCTTAACCGTGCCAATAAAGTTTTAGGATTTACTAAGGTTTCTGAGGGTGGTACATCAGGGACAGTTGTTGATACTAAAATTATTTTCCAAGCCCTTCTTAAAGCTAACGCAAGTTTTTTTATTATGGCTCATAATCATCCTTCAGGTAACCTCCAACCCTCAGAAGCTGATATTAAGTTAACTAAAGGTCTTAAAGAAGCTGGAAGAGTAATGGATATTCCTTTGGTAGATCATTTAATTCTTACTGATGAGGGTTATTACAGCTTTGCTGATGAAGGTATTCTGTAATCACTTAAAAACACTATTAAAATGAAAAAGAAAGCATTATTGATTATGTTGGTAATGCCTCTTCTTTCTTCAGGGGCAATAGATAATTATACAAGCAATGAAGATTTCAATGAAGACCCATTTGGAACTCATTGGATTCTTATAATTCTTGTAATTATCTGGGGATTTTATACCTTCATGAACAAAGACAAAAACAATTAACTATTTATTTCTAATCAGGCTAAAAACTTCCATATAAATTACATGAAGAAAAGGAAAGGACTTGAAAGAGTTGTCTTTATTGGACTTGAGAGAAAGCACCCACAGATTATGAGTCTGTTGCTCTAACCGAATGAGCTATAGGCCCTTTTACAATAAATTGTAAATTAGGAATGCGAAATTATATATTTGCAGCCAATTAACAAAACACTTTTCCTTTTATTATGCCTGTTGACCTAAATAAATACAAAAACATAATCTTTGACCTTGGCGGAGTTCTTCTGAATATTGATTATTCTATTCTTATCCGAAGCTTCTCCTCTATTGGTCTTGAACATTTTGAAGAGCACTTTTCACAGGCTCAGCAGGAAAAGTTTTTTGATCTATATGAAAAAGGACTGATCAGCTCAGCAGAATTTACACAGCGCTTAAAAAACCATTGTAAACCGGGTACTACTGACAAGGACATTGAAGATGCATGGAATTCGATGCTCTTTGACCTTCCGGTAGAAAGAATGACATTACTCAAAAAAGTAAAAAATACACACAGAATATTTTTATTAAGTAATACAAACGAGATCCATATGAACTGGATCCATAATTATTTACTAGAAGATTTTAATATCCCTGATTTTAAAGGCTGTTTCGAAAAAGTATACTTATCCTACCAGATTAAAATGAGAAAGCCTGATGCGGAAATTTTCGAATTGGTTTTAAATGAGAATCATTTACTTCCAAACGAAACGCTTTTCGTTGACGACTCGCTACAACATCTGGAAGCAGCAAAAAAACTTGGGATTCAAACCTATTGGTTAGATGTAAAGAAAGAAAGTATAAATGATGTTATGTAATTTTTAGAAACCAAAAATATTTTGCAAGATCCTGAAATAAATTCAGGATGACATTCACTGAACTTTAAACTTTCTAACCTTAAATTTTAAACTGATTTAATATCCTGACACAATTCGATCAACACACCATTGGTTCCTTTTGGATGTAAAAAGCAGATCAGCTTATTATCAGCACCTTTTTTCGGTTGTTCTGACAGCAGAGTAAAACCTTCTGCCTGTAATCGTTTCATTTCAGTATAAATATCTTCAACCTCAAATGCTATATGATGGATCCCTTCGCCTTTTTTCTCTATGAACTTAGCAATTGGGCTATCAGAATTGGTCGCTTCAAGTAACTCGATCTTACTATCGCCCATCATAAAAAAAGAAGTTGAAACACCTTCACTTTCGACCTTTTCCAGCTTATAGGGTGTTTTCCCAAACAACTTCTGGAATAATTCATTTGATTGTTCAAGGTTTTTAACTGCAATGCCTAAGTGTTCTATTTTCAACATGACTTATAATTATGAGTTTATTACAAAAAAATAATCCCGATCATTAAATCGGGATTATTCAAATATTGTCATTATAAAATCTTTGTGTTATTTTTTGATGAACTCGCCCATTTTATTGTCGTAGTTCAGATAATATGCACCTTTTGGAAGATTGGATGCATCTACAACGGACGCAAATCCTCTTTTCACAATATTACCAAATTGATCATAGATCTCAAACATTGTTTCTACCGGTGTACTTCCTGCTGTAAAAGTAATTTCTTTAGAAACTTTTGCAGGACTAAAAGAAACCTCAGGAGAAGTTGATAAAAAATCTACCGTTTTAGAAAGTTTAGGCTGACCAGTATAATCAACCTGCTTAACGCGGTATTGATTTTTTCCTGAGTGAGGGGCAATTTTAAAAGAATAATTATTTACATCAGGAGTACCTATTCCTTCAACCTCGCCAACTTTAACCCATTTGTTCCAGCGAAATTGTTCAATTGTATATGGTAATTTTCCTGTTTCTCCTTTTGTTGACCATTTAAAAGTAAAGTCTTTATCTACAAGCATTGAAGTAACTTCAAAAGTACTTTTAGGTTTTAAAACTTCAGGATTTAAAACCTTTGGTTTGCAATCATCCTTATGTTCAATTTTAACGATGACCTTATCGCCAAGTTTTAATTGTAAGTTTCTAAAATCGATCTCAAATGCGCTTGATGCGATTTCGTCTGTAGTAACGTTACCGTTAACAGTAACATTCGATACGCAAAAACCAACACCTGATCCGGCAAATGGATTTTGAACATATAAATTTTTCCCTTGATAATTTCCTTCCAACACTATTACTCCTGTTGAGAAACTTGCAGTTGAAACTAAAACACTGAATAACGTAAAAAGTATTTTCTTCATTTTATTTTTAATGTTAAAAACATGAACTGGGTTTGAGAGGTTCCATATTTTCGAACGCAATATTATAATCTTATTTATTGAATTCAAAATAAAATGGCATTATTTTTACATTTGTCACAAAAATAAACAATTTTATCTATCAGTTCCCATTATCCGAATATTTTTGGGATATCAACTAAATTTGTACATTTATTTGTAAATTAGTTAAAGTTACCGTATTCTTGCAGTCATTTTTTACTTTAATTTTTAAGTATTATAATCACATTTGTCAATATTTCCAGTATGAAAAAATCCTTGTTTTTTATTCTTTCGCTAGCTGTATTTTATACATCCTGCTCTAATTCTGGCAGTGAAAGCGGCTCAACTAAAGTAGCTAAAGGCGACAAAGTATATGGCGGATCTTTGCGAATTAACGAAACGGAAAACTATCAAACACTTTATCCTTTTGCTATCACTGATATCGGATCTGCGCATATCGCAAATCAGATTTATGAAGGTCTTGTAAAATTCAATACAAAAGATCTGTCTATAAAAGCAAGTTTAGCTGAAAAATGGGATCTGGATCCAAGTGGAACAACTTATACCTTTCATCTTAAAAAAGGAGTTAAGTTCCAGGATAATGAATGTTTCCCTGAAGGAAAAGGAAGAGAAGTAAAAGCAAACGATTTTAAATATTCATTCGAATTACTTTGCACTGATAGCAAGGACAATTCAAACTTTTCTGCAACATTTAAGGATCGTGTACTTGGTGCAAATAAATTTTTTGAGGCAAGCAAAGGTAAGCCTAACGGAGAAATTGAAGGCATAAAAGTTATCGATGATTATACTCTTAAAATAACACTTGTTAAACCGAGCAGCTCATTCCTATATGTTCTTGCTTCTCCTGCCGCAACTGTTATTCCAAAAGAAGCTATTGAAAAATACGGTGTGGAAACTAAGGTTGGAACAGGTCCTTTTGTATTTGTTGAAAATACCGGAACTGATAAAGTAATTTTAAAACGTAATGAAAATTATCATGGAATGGATTCTTTAGGAAATCAACTTCCTTACCTTGATTCTATTATAATAACTTTCTTACCTACAAAAAAACAAGAGTTGGATAACTTCCAAAATGGTGATCTTGCAATGGTTATCGGATTACCTTCTGAATCAATTAAAGATATGGTTGAAAGTCAGATAGCAGATTTTCAAAACAAACCACCTAAATATGTTTTGGAGCGTTCACCTGAAATGGCTAGTCAGTACTACGAATTCAATCTTACTAAAGAGCCGTTTAACAATGTGAAAGTTCGTCAGGCATTTAGTTATGCGGTCGATAAAAATAAAATTATTGAAGAAGTTTTGAAAGGTGAAGCATATGGTCCGGGTACAAATGGAATTTGCCCTCCTTCTTTTAAAGGTTATGATATCACAAAAATAAACGGATACGATTTCGATCCTACAAAAGCAAAAAAATTATTAGCCGAAGCCGGATATCCAAATGGAAAAGGGTTTCCTAAAGTAAAGATCGAATTGAACAGTGGTGGATCAAAAAATGCAAACGTTGTTTTAGAGATCCAAAAACAATTAATGGAATATTTAAATGTAAATGTTGATTTTGAAGTTGTTTCCCAAAAACAAAAATTGGAAGATGCAAAATATGCTCGTGCAGAAATTTTCCGTGCAGCATGGATAGCAGATTTCCCTAGCCCGGAAAACTTTTTGTGGACAATGTATGGTGGTTCTGTTCCATCTGACATTAATGCTCCTTCATTTCCTAATACACCACGATACAAAAATCCTGAATTTGATAAATTGTTTGAGGCAGGACAGTCAGCAAAAACACAAGAGGAAGCATATGCCGATTTCTTAAAAGCTGAACAAATCCTTATGAATGATGCGCCAATCATGGTATTGTGGTACGATGAAAATTATCGTTTGATAAAATCAAATGTTCGCAATTTCTTCTCAAATCCTATGCGTTACAGAGATTATTCTGAAGTGTATATTAAAGAAGCTGCTCCTGCTAAAGAGGAAAACAAAAAGGAAGAAAATAAATAAAAAAGATATTTTTTAAAAAACCCTGCCCGCATATCAAGGCAGGGTTTTTTGTTTCACTCCATGGCATTCACAAACTATTACATTGTTTTAGGTGTTAAGAACACAGCTACTTTTGAAGAAATAAAAGCAGCTTACCGTGCGCTTGCCAAAAAATATCATCCTGACAAAAATCCCGGTAATAAAGCTGCTGAAGATTTTTTTAAAGAAGTACAACAAGCATATGCAGTATTATCAAATCCGGAAAAAAGAAAAAACTTTGATCTGAAATTTAATTATGGAAGTCAGAAAGAACCTGTAAAAAAACATACGTCTTCATCCTTTCATTATTCTGGCAATTCATATCAATATGCGCAACAACAAGCATATTACAAACAACAGCAAGCAAATAAAGAACGTCCGAAACCTAAAGGCAAAACCAAACCTGATAAATCAGAAAATTATTACATCCTCATAAGTGTTGGCCTTTCAATGATGCTGTTATATTTTATTATTTCTTATTCTACAAAAAAAGATATACCGATACCATCAGTAACTGACAATAAAAATGAAAAGTCTGTTATCGATGATACCGTTTCCGGAATAGGTAATTTTGAATCACCTTATAGTAATTATTTCGGAGAAGAAATATATTCTGAAGGGACCAAAAACAGCATTACAATTAATAACAGTGAAAATGCTGAAGTTGTAGTTTGTCTTGTGGGCATTGCAAAACCTGATCAAACGATCCGTAATCAATACATGAATTCAGGTACTACTTTTAAAATGAATAATATCCCCGATGGAAATTATTATTTAAAAGTATATTTTGGAAATAATTGGAATTCGAATAAAATAATTAATCATGGGAAAATAAAAGGCGGCTTTAATAAACAGCTTGGTTTTATTGTTCTAAATGAAGGGAAAGAGCATTTTATAATGCAACAAAAACATAGCGGAAACAGCATTTCTTATTCTTCTTACGAAGTACTTTTAGATCCTGATAAAAAAGAAGGGAAGAAAATAAGTGAAGAGGATTTTTTTAAATGAGATCATCATACGTCATGCTGAGCGGAGTCGAAGCATAAGTTTTTCTTGATAATTGTAAACTACCAGCGCACATACTTCGACTCCGCTCAGTTTGACGACATGCATACTATAAATTTATCGGAAGCAAATTTCGAATTGTAAATTGATTCTTCTACTTCTTCATCTGCATTTTATCCTTACTTACAATCGCACATGTAAATCTGCTGATACATGTTAGCTCATTTGCTTCATTATAAATTTTTATTTCCCAGATATGATTTCGGCCTTTAATATGAATTGGCTTACAAATTCCGGTAACTTCCCCCCTCATCAC
>JGI24806J26614_1000695_pt1 | contig 11050 bp, 4 predicted proteins | sample Kansoi200umMDA_FD_26614 | JGI IMG/M metagenome (IMG submission 26614)
AATAGAGTCAGCTTGCTCTACTGGTAGTATTATTACGACAGAGGGCACTAATGGCCCCGATATTATGCTTGGATGTGATTTGGAGGATATACTGTATGGCGAATCGGATAATGATGTATTGCAAGGTCGCTTAGCTAATGACAGACTATACGGTGATAGTGGAGATGATAACCTACAAGGTGGTGCAGGAGGAGATGAACTCTATGCTGGAACTGGAGATGATATTATCTTTGGAGGACTTGATGATGATTTTCTAGTAGGTGGAAAAGGTAATGATGAACTTTATGGAGAGGCTGGAAATGATCTCCTTGAGGGAGGAGATGGTGCAGATTATTTTGACTGTGGAGATGGTCTAGATGTAATAGTAGACTTTGAACCAAGTAAAGGTGATACTCATACAAATAACTGTGAAGATGTGAGAGAACATCTGTAAAACAGGTGGTTGTTTTTATCACATAAGGTCTTTAACACTAATTCATGGTAAATTGATTCAGAACCGTTCTAGACAAGGAAAGCGCTCACGTTAAATAAAATCATTTCTTTTAGTGATAATAGTATTATTTACCATTCGATACTACTTGTGATTATTATGTCCTATTATTATGATGTCATAATCGCTGGCGGAAGTGTTTCAGGATTACTAGCCGGTAGAGAAATAGCTGCAAAAGGTCTCTCTGTTGCCATACTTGAGGAGGATGCTGAAATTGGAACACCTGAGCATTGCGGAGGACTGGTCAGCATTCATGGAATAGAAAATCTTGGTATTATACCGTCAAGCAATGCCATTGAAAATAAAATCAAATATGCAAGGATTTCTTCTTATTCAAAAAGTTTTGAATTAAATGCTGAAGAACAAAAAGTAATTGTTCTTGACAGGCGCGTATTTGACAAACAAATCGCTTTTCAAACTCAGAGAATGGGAGGAGATATTCGAACTAGATGCCCTATGTGGTCTATCACTAAAACAAATGATTCTGCTGATGATAATTATTACTATGAGTTAAGAACACCAGAAGGTAATCTAAAATGCAATTATTTCGTTGATGCCAGAGGAGTCTCATCGATCCTCAAGCGAAATAGAGAGGGAGTTTTGCAATCTGCTCAATATGAGGTGTACGCTCCATGGATAGTACGTGACACGATTGAAGTCAAGTTTGATAGTGAGAGATATCCGGGATTCTTTGCCTGGATTATTCCAACAGGTAGTGGAAGAGCAAAAGTAGGTGTTGCAGGTAAATCAATCAATGCTATGGCTGCTTTAAAAGCATACATGGATAGTAAAGGAAAGGTATATTCAGTCATCCGTAAGGTATATGCACCAATTTGGGTAAGGGGACCACTTGAGGCATTTGTTTACGGACGAACTGTTATAATAGGAGATGCTGCAGGGCAAACTAAGCCTACCACTGCTGGAGGAATATATAGTTGTGGAATGGGAGGAATTTTAGCAGGCAGAGCCATTGCTAAAGCGATAAAGCAAAACAATGACAACTGTTTAAATGAGTATCAAAAAAACTGGTCTTCCATTTTTAAAGAGGAATTCGACAAGATGATTATTGCAAGACGTCTATTGGAACGATTGGATAATAAAGCAATAGATGGATTATTTTCTACGATATCTCAAACCCAGACTGAACAACTATCTAAGTTAGGTAACTTTGATTTCCACTCAGCAGCTCTAGGAAAAATACTGGGAGCTAAAGGTGCGACAAAAATAATAAAAACGGTTTTAGGTAATGAGATTAGGCGATTCTTAAACTTAGATTAATAACAACTTTTGGAGATAAAGAGGGCTTACATATAAGAACGATTTGAAAGGTTATAAATTTAATTTGTGAATACGTTAAAAATAAACTTTAAATTCGGATATTAATCTTCAAAATACTTGTATATGTCTAAACCATTGCAATTACCAGTATGTACGTCATGTAATAGGCCTATTATGCCAAATGATGAGTGTGTTAAATATTATTGTCCTAGCTGTGGCTATGTTCTCATTTGGCGATGTGAGAGCTGTCGGGAATTTGCCAGAGTGTACAAATGCGTTGGATGCGGATTTGAGGGACCCTAAAATGACCCGTCTACTTGCAAGAATTAGAATTCTGCCTGCAGATGCCGAATCAAATCTGGATGTGGTGATTCAAACACTAAAGAACAAGGTTCCCAAGGATATGGAGTTAAAGTCACATGTAAAAGAACCAATAGCCTTTGGCCTGAATGCTATCATCGGAGATTTTCTCCTAGAAGACGCAGAAGGCGAGATGAATAGGTTAGAGGACGCTGTTAGAAATATTGAAGGAGTTGGCGAAATCGAAGTAATTAATATAAGCAGACATTCTGTAAAAATAAAGTAATAAGGAAAAATTATAAATGCAGGAGGTTGTAACCGCAAGCCTTTGAAGAAGTCTCGCGGTAGCATCGGCGAATCATCACCAACAATCCGTTTAAGGGTTGCTGAGGCAAAACATCGCGATGTAGGAAAGCGTAGGGCAAGGATTGAATCTGTTTCTATGCATCACCTTGGAATTGAACCTGGAGAAGTGATTGAAATAATTGGCAAACGTAATACTGCGGTGACTGCATGGCCAGCGGATGAAGAGGAAAAGGAAATCGATGTTATAAGAATTGATGGACAGACTAGAAAGAATGCCGGCGTTGGATTGAATGATTTGCTTGCAGTAAAAAAGATTGAATCAAAGCCTGCACGAAGCGTTGTCTTGATGCCATTAGGTAACAATAATATTGTTGTTGATAAAGAATTCTGTGAATTTGTAAAAAACAGGTTAAGGGGTTTTCCAGTAAATGAAGGCGATGAGATATCCGTTGTGATCTTAGGTAACCCTATGGACTTTCGGATCGAACGAGTGACACCGCGCACAATAGCAAAGATTGAACGATCAACCAAACTTACTATAATGGCAGAGATAGCACTTGAACAGAAGCCACGGGTAACTTATGAGGAAATCGGCGGTTTGAAAGAACAGATAAAGCGACTTCGAGAGATTGTAGAATTGCCGTTGCGGCATCCAGAGGTATTTGTACGCCTTGGTATCGAACCCCATAACGGTATACTCATGTATGGATCTCCTGGCTGCGGAAAAACATTAATTGCTAAGGCTCTTGCGTCAGAATCAGAAGCAAATTTCTATATTATTAATGGTCCAGAAATTGTGAACAAGTATTACGGAGAAACAGAGGCAAGATTAAGAGATATTTTCAAAGAAGCAAAGGATACATCTCCTAGTATTATCTTTATCGATGAAATTGATGCCATCGCTCCAAAAAGAGAGGAGGCCTTTGGTGACGTCGAGAAAAGGGTTGTTGCACAATTGCTTGCTTTAATGGATGGTATGTCCGAGCGAGGAAATGTAATAGTACTTGGTGCAACGAATAGACCAGAAAGCATAGATCCTGCTTTGAGACGACCTGGTAGGTTTGATAGGGAAATAGAAATAGGTGTTCCTAATGCAGAAGGGAGAATAGAAATTCTTCAAATTCATACGAGGGGAATGCCACTTGCTGCAGATATAGATATGCGACAATTGGCATCTGAACTTTATGGATATACAGGCGCTGATATTAAGGCGTTATGCAGAGAAGCTGCTATGAAAGCTCTCAGACGATACCTTCCAGAAATTGATATCGAAGGAGATAAGGTTTCATCAGATACGCTGGAGATGATGGAAATTAGAACTAAAGATTTCAAAGAAGGAATGAAGGAAATAATTCCAACTGCAATGAGAGAATTTTATGTAGAAGTCGCACGAGTCAAATGGAGCGACGTTGGAGGATTATATGAAGCAAAAAGAACACTATATGATAATCTTATTACCGCGATTAAAGATCCTGATGGCTTTTATAAAATGGGCATAAGGCCGCCCCGAGGAGCTTTATTATTCGGACCTCCTGGCTGCGGTAAGACGTTGATCGCAAAATCTCTAGCTACAGAGAGTAGTGCTAATATAATAGTCGTACGTGGACCTGAGGTCTTGTCTAAGTGGGTAGGAGAGTCTGAAAAAGCAATACGAGAAATATTCAGGAAGGCAAAGGCTTCGTCTCCGTGTGTTGTGGTATTTGATGAATTAGATTCTCTTGCTAGACCTAGAGGCGGGACCGAAGATTTAGCCAGTAATGAACGAGTGTTGTCGCAGATTTTAACAGAAATGGATGATTCTGGATCCGCAGGAGTTATTGTGATAGGTATTACAAATAGACCTGATCTGATTGATACATCTTTGCTTCGTCCAGGAAGACTGGATCTAATAATTTACATTGGTTCACCCGACGATAGGGCACGGTATGAAATTATGAAAATACTTACCTCATCCATGCCGTTAGCAAAGAATGTAAATTTAGAAGATATTTCTGGATCCACAAAAGGATTTAGCGGCGCAGATCTAGTTGCTTTATGCAGAGAAGCTGCTGTTAATGCGATGAGAACCAAATCAAATATAGTTAATAATACTGACTTTGGTAAGGCATTACATCTAGTAAAGGCTTCAATAACTAAGGATGTAGAGGAGTGGTACGAAACCATGAAAAAGAGTGTAACTTATGCGATGCCAAGACCCATAGATAAAGCATTCTATGGATAATATTAGCAGATGAGATTTCCTTTGCATTAGATAGAAGATGCCATATAAGCTTAAAAAGAAATTCGAAAATAGTTAGATTATCGCTAACTCAACGTACTTTATAGGCGAGTAGTTGAAATATTGAATTTTAAAAGAGAATAGAAACAATGCGATTCTATCTATTACCAAGAGAAACGTGGGATAAAAATTGCGTCAGTACTTATTACGAGTAGATTACGTATTAATTCTTCAAAAGAGATAATGATTAACAAAATAAACATTCTAAATTCTTGTCATCTGTATTTAATCTATTTAGACCATGTTTGTCTATCTACATTTATTAGTCTGCCTTACGCATTGCCTTCTTCTATTGTTATCTATCTATCTATCTATCAATCATTCTGCTAAGTCATGCACGAATAATTATTGGCCAAGACATCGAATCTATACTAAGAGCTGTCATAATTCCAATGGAAAAACTACAATTGCTATTATTCTAACAATTATTTTCTAACTGTTATTGAATCATTAATTGTTTATAAAATTTTCATCATTGTATTATCCAAGAGCATTTATCTTTATACACTTGATAATCAAATTAACGAATCACGGCTATGTAATACCTTGATGTATTTACAGATGCTGTTGCTGCCGAATCTGTAATAACAATCTAGTGTTAGAGATGGTGCTAGCTGCCTATTGGTGATATATTATTGTATGTTCAATGCGATAATAACATTGTCTTCTTAGAATTTCGTAAGTTATTCGCAAAAATATTATATTATATCATAAAGCACCTATCTTTACAGATGCAGAACTCCTACAATTCTAAAGGCTGCCGATATTATTTCAATTACAAGACCAGCCAATTAGTATCAACTCTAATAGCAAATTGTTGTAATGGAAGGTAACTAACATAAATTTACAGACGATACGTTACCATTATCCTAATCATTATCTATGTATATACAACAGAAGCGTTAAATCCAAGCCTTATCAGTTGATATCAAACAGGTCTGAAAATTGGCTACTGAGGATCTTTTTGTTAGTATTATAATAATACTTGTTAGCGCTAGGATTCTTGGAGAGCTCGCTCAGAGGTTTCATCAGCCAGCACTGGTCGGCGAGATATTAGCAGGGATTATTCTTGGCCCATCATTATTATTGATAGTTGTACCCAATGAAGATCTGGCAGTATTATCAGAACTTGCTGTATTCTTCCTAATGTTCCTCGCTGGTTTAGAAATGCATCCTGAAGAGATCAAAAAGGCTGGGAAATCAGCAATAATTATATCATCTCTTGCATTTGCCCTTCCACTTCTCGGAGGCGTTGCAATATCGCTTCTTTTTCAACTTGATACTATACAAGCAATGTTTATGGGTCTGCTTTTGTCTATTACTGCAGTACCAGTTAGCGCAATTGTATTGATGGAATTAGGGATTATAAGAACAAGACTTGGAAACGCCGTAATCACTGCTGCTGTTATCAATGATATTTTTTCTCTTGTAATTCTATCAATTATCCTTCAGATTAACAATATCAATAATCCAGGGCAAATAGATTATACTGCTATAGGTTTTTCAGTAATAAATATTGGCTCTTTCATTGGTGGGATATTTATGATTGATCTGTTTTTTAGAAAAACAAGTCATTGGCTTCCTAAGAGAGTAGCACCATTGTTTTCTAAGATGAAAACAAAGGAAGCAGCATTTGGGATGTTACTGATTACAACGATTACCATTTCACTTTTCGATAGAAGACCGAGCTAATACAGGAGCCAGAATGGTTGTTATTACTCCTATTGCAACAGCAACAGAGAAAAGCTTTACGTCCAATATGCCCGAGTAAAATCCAATGGATGCAATCACTAATTCAACCATTCCTCTTCCGTTCATGAGAAATCCTATAGATAAACTTTGTTCCTTGTTGAATTTAGCCAGTCTTGCACCAAGCGAGCCCCCTCCTACTTTGCCAATTATTGCCACTGCAAGAAGAGATAAGAATAGTGGTATGGCATTAAGAAGACTTTGGGCATTAAACTGTATCCCTATTAATGCAAAGAATATCGGAGCAAAGAAACCAAATGAAATAGCAGAGACAATTCCATACACCCGATCAAAATTTTTCTTACCAATAATCTGTTTGTAGACTATCAATCCAGAAAAGAAAGTACCAATAATAAAATGTAGCCCAGCTTCTTGAGCGATAAGTGAAATGGTAATCGTTGTAATCAGTAACATCCCAAATGCTGCTTCCTTTGTTTTCATCTTAGAAAACAATGGTGCTACTCTCTTAGGAAGCCAATGACTTGTTTTTCTAAAAAACAGATCAATCATAAATATCCCACCAATGAAAGAGCCAATATTTATTACTGAAAAACCTATAGCAGTATAATCTATTTGCCCTGGATTATTGATATTGTTAATCTGAAGGATAATTGATAGAATTACAAGAGAAAAAATATCATTGATAACAGCAGCAGTGATTACGGCGTTTCCAAGTCTTGTTCTTATAATCCCTAATTCCATCAATACAATTGCGCTAACTGGTACTGCAGTAATAGACAAAAGCAGACCCATAAACATTGCTTGTATAGTATCAAGTTGAAAAAGAAGCGATATTGCAACGCCTCCGAGAAGTGGAAGGGCAAATGCAAGAGATGATATAATTATTGCTGATTTCCCAGCCTTTTTGATCTCTTCAGGATGCATTTCTAAACCAGCGAGGAACATTAGGAAGAATACAGCAAGTTCTGATAATACTGCCAGATCTTCATTGGGTACAACTATCAATAATAATGATGGGCCAAGAATAATCCCTGCTAATATCTCGCCGACCAGTGCTGGCTGATGAAACCTCTGAGCGAGCTCTCCAAGAATCCTAGCGCTAACAAGTATTATTATAATACTAACAAAAAGATCCTCAGTAGCCAATTTTCAGACCTGTTTGATATCAACTGATAAGGCTTGGATTTAACGCTTCTGTTGTATATACATAGATAATGATTAGGATAATGGTAACGTATCGTCTGTAAATTTATGTTAGTTACCTTCCATTACAACAATTTGCTATTAGAGTTGATACTAATTGGCTGGTCTTGTAATTGAAATAATATCGGCAGCCTTTAGAATTGTAGGAGTTCTGCATCTGTAAAGATAGGTGCTTTATGATATAATATAATATTTTTGCGAATAACTTACGAAATTCTAAGAAGACAATGTTATTATCGCATTGAACATACAATAATATATCACCAATAGGCAGCTAGCACCATCTCTAACACTAGATTGTTATTACAGATTCGGCAGCAACAGCATCTGTAAATACATCAAGGTATTACATAGCCGTGATTCGTTAATTTGATTATCAAGTGTATAAAGATAAATGCTCTTGGATAATACAATGATGAAAATTTTATAAACAATTAATGATTCAATAACAGTTAGAAAATAATTGTTAGAATAATAGCAATTGTAGTTTTTCCATTGGAATTATGACAGCTCTTAGTATAGATTCGATGTCTTGGCCAATAATTATTCGTGCATGACTTAGCAGAATGATTGATAGATAGATAGATAGATAACAATAGAAGAAGGCAATGCGTAAGGCAGACTAATAAATGTAGATAGACAAACATGGTCTAAATAGATTAAATACAGATGACAAGAATTTAGAATGTTTATTTTGTTAATCATTATCTCTTTTGAAGAATTAATACGTAATCTACTCGTAATAAGTACTGACGCAATTTTTATCCCACGTTTCTCTTGGTAATAGATAGAATCGCATTGTTTCTATTCTCTTTTAAAATTCAATATTTCAACTACTCGCCTATAAAGTACGTTGAGTTAGCGATAATCTAACTATTTTCGAATTTCTTTTTAAGCTTATATGGCATCTTCTATCTAATGCAAAGGAAATCTCATCTGCTAATATTATCCATAGAATGCTTTATCTATGGGTCTTGGCATCGCATAAGTTACACTCTTTTTCATGGTTTCGTACCACTCCTCTACATCCTTAGTTATTGAAGCCTTTACTAGATGTAATGCCTTACCAAAGTCAGTATTATTAACTATATTTGATTTGGTTCTCATCGCATTAACAGCAGCTTCTCTGCATAAAGCAACTAGATCTGCGCCGCTAAATCCTTTTGTGGATCCAGAAATATCTTCTAAATTTACATTCTTTGCTAACGGCATGGATGAGGTAAGTATTTTCATAATTTCATACCGTGCCCTATCGTCGGGTGAACCAATGTAAATTATTAGATCCAGTCTTCCTGGACGAAGCAAAGATGTATCAATCAGATCAGGTCTATTTGTAATACCTATCACAATAACTCCTGCGGATCCAGAATCATCCATTTCTGTTAAAATCTGCGACAACACTCGTTCATTACTGGCTAAATCTTCGGTCCCGCCTCTAGGTCTAGCAAGAGAATCTAATTCATCAAATACCACAACACACGGAGACGAAGCCTTTGCCTTCCTGAATATTTCTCGTATTGCTTTTTCAGACTCTCCTACCCACTTAGACAAGACCTCAGGTCCACGTACGACTATTATATTAGCACTACTCTCTGTAGCTAGAGATTTTGCGATCAACGTCTTACCGCAGCCAGGAGGTCCGAATAATAAAGCTCCTCGGGGCGGCCTTATGCCCATTTTATAAAAGCCATCAGGATCTTTAATCGCGGTAATAAGATTATCATATAGTGTTCTTTTTGCTTCATATAATCCTCCAACGTCGCTCCATTTGACTCGTGCGACTTCTACATAAAATTCTCTCATTGCAGTTGGAATTATTTCCTTCATTCCTTCTTTGAAATCTTTAGTTCTAATTTCCATCATCTCCAGCGTATCTGATGAAACCTTATCTCCTTCGATATCAATTTCTGGAAGGTATCGTCTGAGAGCTTTCATAGCAGCTTCTCTGCATAACGCCTTAATATCAGCGCCTGTATATCCATAAAGTTCAGATGCCAATTGTCGCATATCTATATCTGCAGCAAGTGGCATTCCCCTCGTATGAATTTGAAGAATTTCTATTCTCCCTTCTGCATTAGGAACACCTATTTCTATTTCCCTATCAAACCTACCAGGTCGTCTCAAAGCAGGATCTATGCTTTCTGGTCTATTCGTTGCACCAAGTACTATTACATTTCCTCGCTCGGACATACCATCCATTAAAGCAAGCAATTGTGCAACAACCCTTTTCTCGACGTCACCAAAGGCCTCCTCTCTTTTTGGAGCGATGGCATCAATTTCATCGATAAAGATAATACTAGGAGATGTATCCTTTGCTTCTTTGAAAATATCTCTTAATCTTGCCTCTGTTTCTCCGTAATACTTGTTCACAATTTCTGGACCATTAATAATATAGAAATTTGCTTCTGATTCTGACGCAAGAGCCTTAGCAATTAATGTTTTTCCGCAGCCAGGAGATCCATACATGAGTATACCGTTATGGGGTTCGATACCAAGGCGTACAAATACCTCTGGATGCCGCAACGGCAATTCTACAATCTCTCGAAGTCGCTTTATCTGTTCTTTCAAACCGCCGATTTCCTCATAAGTTACCCGTGGCTTCTGTTCAAGTGCTATCTCTGCCATTATAGTAAGTTTGGTTGATCGTTCAATCTTTGCTATTGTGCGCGGTGTCACTCGTTCGATCCGAAAGTCCATAGGGTTACCTAAGATCACAACGGATATCTCATCGCCTTCATTTACTGGAAAACCCCTTAACCTGTTTTTTACAAATTCACAGAATTCTTTATCAACAACAATATTATTGTTACCTAATGGCATCAAGACAACGCTTCGTGCAGGCTTTGATTCAATCTTTTTTACTGCAAGCAAATCATTCAATCCAACGCCGGCATTCTTTCTAGTCTGTCCATCAATTCTTATAACATCGATTTCCTTTTCCTCTTCATCCGCTGGCCATGCAGTCACCGCAGTATTACGTTTGCCAATTATTTCAATCACTTCTCCAGGTTCAATTCCAAGGTGATGCATAGAAACAGATTCAATCCTTGCCCTACGCTTTCCTACATCGCGATGTTTTGCCTCAGCAACCCTTAAACGGATTGTTGGTGATGATTCGCCGATGCTACCGCGAGACTTCTTCAAAGGCTTGCGGTTACAACCTCCTGCATTTATAATTTTTCCTTATTACTTTATTTTTACAGAATGTCTGCTTATATTAATTACTTCGATTTCGCCAACTCCTTCAATATTTCTAACAGCGTCCTCTAACCTATTCATCTCGCCTTCTGCGTCTTCTAGGAGAAAATCTCCGATGATAGCATTCAGGCCAAAGGCTATTGGTTCTTTTACATGTGACTTTAACTCCATATCCTTGGGAACCTTGTTCTTTAGTGTTTGAATCACCACATCCAGATTTGATTCGGCATCTGCAGGCAGAATTCTAATTCTTGCAAGTAGACGGGTCATTTTAGGGTCCCTCAAAT
>JGI24806J26614_1000696_pt1 | contig 11050 bp, 3 predicted proteins | sample Kansoi200umMDA_FD_26614 | JGI IMG/M metagenome (IMG submission 26614)
AGATTCTGTAATGATAGCTGCCGCACTGTCTACTTCCTTTAATGCGGGTCCCGATCGCACCAANTGCTGTGGTTNACAATNATACTGGCTTGTAACAGTAATGACGGAACTGGTAAATTGAAGCGGTGTCAAAGAGGCCTCGTTGTCTTTGATTGATTGCCATTGAATGCTGCCGGGAAGAACCTGCCAGGGCAATACTTTAATAAACGATGTATCTGTTCCCAGGCATGGCAGCATCCGTGTGTCATTATCCTCGGTTTGCACCACCTCAATGCTGCTATTCGAAATGCCGCTTGTGTTCATGGTAGTTAAAACATACATCGAACGGTTGGTACCGCTTTGCACAACTGCATACCGTAAATCAATGTATTTATTTGGGTAAACAGTCTTCTGTTCCCGTATTTTATTCAGGAGGCTGTCCGCTGCATACCAATAAAACCGTTGATAGTCATACACAGCAGAAACAAATGGGTTTGGCCATTGGGGAAGACACGGATCTTTGACCAGTTTTTACCGATTTCAGTTGGTACTGAAAAAGCGTTTGACTTGTAAATGGATAGATCGGCGTTGAGCAGAAGTTTAAAATAATAGCCGTTCTGCAGATTAAAGTTTGAGAAAACGCCAAACAAAGCAAAGCCACCGTTAGCCAGTTGTTCAGCATAAAAATGATTTTTCGGATCGGTCACCAATACGCCATAGTTGGTCATGAATTCTGCGTAATTGTATCCTTTTGAATCTTCCATCACACCGGTGTCGTAATTCAGCTTCATGGCAAAAAACGACTTATTGTAATTGAAGGAATTCAGGTACAAACTTTTGAAACCAAAAACCAGGATTTTATTGTTCGTATAAAATGCTACGGATGGAAGATTGGTTTGTCCATCGGTGCCATAAAAGGTTTTACTCCAAACCAGGCTCCCCAAACTGTTTACCCGGCAGATGACGGTATATTGCCAATTGACTGCGCCACTATAGAAGCTAATAATGACATCGTTGTTTTTTCCTTCTTTAATGGAAAAAGGGTAAAGGAAGATCCTGTTTACCGGGGCGTTCATGGATAAGTTCCGGCTCCAAACCACCTCACCCTGACAGGTAAATTTAATTAGCAGCATGTCCGAATTGATGGGTGCAGCATTGTGTTGCGAGTTTCCCACAAAGACAATGCTGCCGTCACTCAACTCCGTCAGTTCGTATTCATCCAGTCGTATGCCCACTACTGTTTTTTTCGACCATACGACCTCTCCCCGTTCATTTAGCTTCATCAGCAGCAGGTCTGCTCCGTCTTCGGTTGGCCCCCATTTGCCTGCAATAACGGTTGCATGATCACGGGTATGAATGGTCTTGCGGCTTTCAAAAAACCTTGCCGAAGACGTATGCTGAATTTTATAGCTGCTGGACAAAGTCTGTGTTTGGCTAAAACCTGCATATTGAAAAACACTAAAGAAAATCCCTAAAAAGTATAATTGAATGATTCGGTGGCGACTCATTGGTTAGGATTTGGCTCAATTAGATCTTCCTTTTACGCATCAGCACAAACCTCCTGCTCTATTCTTTGAACCAACAAAAGTCAATTGAATCATAAAAACGACGGGGGCAAAGAACCGCAAGGAAGCAAACTAATTACAGCTTGTTCGATGGCAATATACCGATAAAGTTTCTTGGAGAAAGCGGTATTTCAGAAAGATGGCTGTTCGATTTAGGAAACAATAAAAATAACGATTATTTGAAGTTTACAATCTATCGATGTGGATGAAAATCTGGACTTCCCACAACCAAAACGAAATGCGAAAGCCGAATGAGTGATAGTAAGCATCTCGAAAAAACCCTTTGACCACTGCCGGCAAATTCTGATAATATCGATAATATTATCTCCCACACTTGCACCCTGAGAAGACGGTTTTGCTTTCAGCAAGAGAGGTAAGTTGCGGTAGGTGCCGGCTTCATTCTGACTGGTATGATAATTCTGAACGGGAAGTAGGAAATTTGCCGAATGGCAGAAGTAACGTTAAAAGAAAGGTTCTCCGCACTCGGCAATCTTCCGGAGTTTTTTAAATTGGTTTGGCAAACCAGCCCTCGTCTTACGCTTGCCACAGCACTTATTCGTATTGTCCGTTCGGCTATTCCGGTTACGGTTTTATACGTTGGCAAGTTAATCATTGACCAGATTGTGCACATGAGCCGTGGCGCAAATGATGCGCATACATACCTATGGGAGTTGGTAACTATTGAATTGGCACTGGCCATTCTATCCGATGCATTGGGAAGGGCTTCTACGTTTATTGACAGTTTATTGGGTGACCTGTTTTCCAATTATACATCTATTCAAATCATGCAGCACGCTGCTGCATTGGATTTGGAGCAATTTGAAGATTCTACCTTTTACGATAAACTGGAAAGAGCAAGACAACAAACGATTGGCCGCACCATTTTGCTTTCACAGGTACTGAGTCAGGTGCAGGATTTAATTACGATGGGATTTTTAGCAGCCGGACTCATTGTGTTTAATCCCTGGCTGATCGTACTTCTCTTTGTTGCCGTGCTTCCTGCTTTTATGGGAGAAGCCTATTTTAATGACCAGACCTACTCACTGAGCAGAAGACAAACACCCGAAAGAAGAGAACTGGATTATGTTCGCTACATTGGCGCCAGTGACGAAACAGCCAAAGAAGTAAAGCTTTTTAATCTGTCTGGTTTTCTAATTGACCGTTTTAAGCAACTCTCGCAAAAATTTTATCAGGCAAATAAAAAACTTGCCATCAGAAGATCATTATGGGGAACAGCCTTCTCTTTGTTTGGTACCTTGGGCTATTACGGTGCCTATGTTTTCATCATCTCTAAAACCATTCAGGGAAAAATCTCCCTTGGTGATCTGACATTTCTTGCGGGTTCGTTCCGGCAACTCAGAAGTTTACTCGATGGAATCTTATCCCGCTTTACAGCCGTGTCGCAAGGGGCTATCTATCTAAAAGATTTCTTTGACTTTTTTGAGATTCAGCCCAGGATTACGCCTTCCTCCAATGCTCTTCCTTTCCCCAATCCCATCAGGGAAGGATTTGTTTTTGAAAACGTCGGTTTTAAATATGCCAATGCTGATAGCTGGGCCAACCGCCATATATGCTTCACCCTTCCGGCAGGAGAAAAACTGGCCCTGGTCGGCGAAAACGGCGCCGGAAAAACAACGCTGGTAAAACTGTTGGCAAGACTATATGATCCAACCGAAGGAAGAATTTTATTGGATGGTCATGATCTGCGTGAATACAATTTAGCAGACCTGAGAAGAAACACAGGTGTTATCTTTCAGGATTACATCCGCTATCAAATGACCGTTTCGCAAAACATTGCAGTTGGCAATATTGACGAAAAAGAAAACCGGGAACTCATTGTTCAATCGGCCAGGAAAAGTCTTGCAGACAAATTGGTGCAAAAACTGGCAGGCAAATACGATCAGGCGTTGGGCAAACGCTTTAATCAGGGGGTGGAATTATCCGGCGGTGAATGGCAAAAGATTGCGCTGGCAAGGGCTTACATGAAAGATGCACAACTGCTGATATTGGATGAACCTACATCAGCTCTTGATGCAAGAGCCGAGTATGAAGTATTTCAACGCTTTGCTGAACTGACCAAAGGGAAGACAGCCGTGTTGATTTCGCACCGGTTTTCCACTGTTCGCATGGCCGATAGAATTTTAGTATTGGATAAAGGCGAACTTTTGGAAATCGGCAGCCATGAGGAACTTTTACAAAAAGAAGGTAGATACGCAGAGTTGTTTAACCTGCAGGCAATGGGTTATCAGTAAATACATTCGATGAACAATTATCAGTTTGGTGTCAGCTTTGTTATTAGCCAACATTACGCTTTATAAAGCAAGTACCATTCCTTCTTCGCAACACTTTTTTGTGCTTTAAATCAAGGTGGTTTCCACTACAAGCAGATTTAGTCATGATGACCAATAATACCATTTTAATTTATTCAGTGCGGTTTCGACGACACAGCCGATAGCCTCTGCTGCCGATGGCGTCCTCACTATCGGCCCGTAAACGTATACCGTACTGCAAACTTTACATTGGTATAAAATGCCGGTACGTCATACCTATGAAATCTCATTTAAAGATTTACTGAATGCTACGAACACAGTAAGGCTTGTCCGGATTTTGTCTCTCAAAAAGAAATTCCTTGGAGCGATGAATTTTGAAGTACACCTGCACCTTTTCTAACAACACAGCGGAGAGCCTCGCTATGTGATTTGTTTTCCCCTGTCCGGGTTATACCAAAAGAAAATGAGTTGTGCGGTAAAAAAATATCCCAATATCTCAATATCAAAATATCCGAACAATTGAATTTCGGATGGTATTATTCATTATAAGGATCCATTATACCTGCAGGATGGTAATCCGGTTTGCGCCAAAATTGACCAGGGTTGATGGAGCCATCAAACTCATTGCTGTAGACAAAAACCTCATGGCTTGTTCTTCCTTTTTTCTTTACTGTCGGATCAATATAGCGCAATGATATTCGAAGTTTGGTTTTATAGCTTCCTTCATAAACAGGTGTGGAAAAGGTCCACTTGTTTTGTGGCGCAAGCGCAAGGGTATGATAACTATTGCCACACCAACTATTGGGTGAATATTCTATTGGCTTCCATTCTCCTTTTGGATCGAGGGCTTCCACTACCATATAGAGCCGACTATCCTGCGCATTGAAAACAACCGTATCGTTTGAATTGTTCACAACACTCACGGCATAACCATTGTACCGATCGTGGAACAACGTTTTTGAAGTCGTATCGACTATTACATAAAAGCCCGGCTTCGCATTGCAGTCATCAAGGTTTGTAGCGAGGTTTTGTGACCGTGCCCACCCATTGTATTTCTGTGTTTCAATTATAGAATACGCATAGAAGGACTCCCGGTTCATAAAATCGATGTTCAGGTTTTTCAGGATTGTATCTTTTTCCTTTGATTGTTTCCAGACAACTTTGCCCGACGTATCAATGTAGGCAAGTGCATCATCGATGCGCACCCGCAGCAAACCATTTACAAAACCCCGGTCGTCCATCCAATGAAACAACGGTGGCGTTATGATCCTCCCATCCACCTTAGCTATGCCATATGCCCTTTTGTTTTCGCTTTCCTTGTTTTCGTTAGGTCCGCCATAAAAGAATATTTCACCCATTATCCCTCTTTCATCAATATCGTAATATGTAGGGGGTAAAATATAATTGCCATTATGGTCAATGATACCCCACCCGCTATCTGTGTAAACGAACGCCATCCCATTTATAAACCTTTCGTTCAGCACTTTCCGGTAACCCTGGTTGGTCATCGTACGACCATTGGTGTCAATCATATAAAACGCACCAAACTTTTTTTGAATAAAGGCCCTTCCTTCTGCAAAGTCCGTTACCTTTTCAAGCAAGGTATCATTCAAGACTACTTCACCGTTCCGGTTTACATATCCTGCATAACTTTTACCTGAACTCCATAGCACGCCTTTTTCATCGGGTATCCAATACTTATAAAGATTCACCTTCGCCCGGCAATTCGAAAGATTGCCTTCAATCCAGGAATTATTTTTGTTTTGTCGCAAAAGGATCACCTCTCCCTTTCTGTCTATAAATCCTGAAAAGGCCGAATTACGGTTTTCATCTCCTTTCTTTTCCCGGATGCTTACTGAAGCATACCCGTTTTCGAAATCTTTGATCTCATCATATTTACCATACGGTACAATGAACTTCCCTGCTTTGTCGATAAGACCAATTTCGCTGATGTACTTCCCACGCTTGTCATTCTGTCTATTACGAAGCCCTTCGACAATCGCAACACCTTCCTGAAAGGGATGGATGTTACGGAATACACTATCAATCATCAACTTGCCCGATCGATTAACCATGCCTTCTTTTCCTGATGCAGTTTTTACCCTGGCAAGGCCACCTTCGAAGGGTGAGAGTTCCTGGAAGCAATTTGAGAATAGCTGCTGGCCGTTTTTATCGATGTAATATGGTTTCCCATTGTTATAAACAATCGCCACTCCTTCTTGAAACGAGGTGGCGTATTCAAACCGCGGCGCAATGGCAAAATTTCCTTTCGTATCAATATAGCCGTAAAGTCCACCATTCCGTACTGCAGCTAAACCTTCCGAAAACTCACTTCCGGAGTAAAATTGCGGCCGCACAACGACTTCTCCTTTTTGGTTGATAAAACCAATTCTGTCCCGCTCCACAATGGCGAAAAGCCGGGTGCCTTCTTGCGTATACAGGTAAGATGATGGGAACAAAACAAGTATAGCGAAGGTGAGGGTAAGAAGATTACAATGTGACATACGGGTCTGATTTTAATTTAACGATGCAAAAGAGCGAATTGTTACATAGACAACGCCTGATTTATTGCAATTCGTATCTCCACTTTTGGTTTCATGGCTTCTTATGAGAATTGTGGCCCTCCATCTGGTCATTGGCCTTACATTTCATCTCGTCCACAAAATGCGGGTTTTCGGGATTTGCTGGTTAGAGGGGAAAGTAAAAAATCCTTTCAGTCGTCACACTTCTTCGTACATACATTCCTTTTATCTCACCAATGAATGTTCGTAAAGGCAAAACAAGATACCGATTCGCATCCTGAAAATTTTCACTTAGGTGACTTGCCCATACTAATGTCGTTTATTATTTTTAACGCGGGAAGATTGTCGTCCAATTTTCCAATACCATGCTTATGAAGATTCGTTTATATAGTATCCTGACTACTGCCATTTGCTTTTTTCATCTAACCTCTATTGGCCAATGGCAAACAGCTTATCACGGAACCGACAGCACAAACGAGATCACTGGCATTTCTTTTTATTCGGCGACTGAAGGATATGTTGCTTCCTCCCATTACATTGGCTATACGCAGGATGGGGGCAGAACTTTTCAAAAAAAGTACATGACGTACGCCAATGTCAATTTTAATGGTTATGGCGTCAATCTCACTTTTGGCTTTACACCATCGGGGATTACGGCGCTTACAAAAGATAAATTACTCCTATATGGTGACTATGGATTAGAGCCGTCGATTTTGTATTCTGCTGATGGCGGGAATACATGGAAACTTGTGTACCATAAAAACATACCGATTGGTACCGCAAATATTTACAATGCCGTTCACGAAATAAAATTTTACAACAGCACCACGGGGTATGCCATACAAAACGATGAAATCATTAAGACGACTGACGGCGGACAAACCTGGACCCTGAGCCTTCGTTACGCAGATTTAGGGTTTAACGATTTATCATTCCCCGATGCCACAACAGGATACGCCATTTCATCTTCGAGAATTTACAAGATGAACACGGCTTGGGGCTTTTGGTCTGAACTTACCAATGTGCCTTCCGGTGCTACCAAAGTCAGTTTTGTATCAGCCACTACAGGATATCTGCACTGCACCGACAACGGCGATTCAAAATATTACAAAACAACCAATGGCGGCGCCAGTTGGACGCTTTGCGGTACCAGCGCTTTGTTTGCGCCATGGGCCGATGATATGGAATTCGTGAACAGCACAACAGGCTTTGTGGCAACCAGCGGCTACCAGATTTATAAAACCAATGACGCCGGCAACAGTTGGGAACTATGCAAAGGAAGCAACGGCTTCACTTATCTGGGTTATGGTTTCTCCCGCTTATTTTTTTATAACCAACAAACCGGATGGGCAGGCGGTTATCATGATTACCTGATGTTCACCACCAACAGTGGTGAACCCACTCTTCCCAAAGCACAATTCAAAATCGACAAAAGCGCTTTCTGCATAACAGGAACCGTGCGGTTAGAAAACTATTCCCGTACCGGATACACCTATAAATGGTTCCTGAACGATTCGCTGATTGCCACAACATATACGACAAGTTATGCGGCTGATGCATCGCCATACGACACCATAAAACTAGTAGTGAGCAATGGTGTTGACAGTGATACAGCAACAGAGATTACGGAAGCCCAAGCCTTTGGCCAATTTACTTTTGTCAGTCAACCGGAAAGCGATACGGCTTGCACAGACCAGCCAACCTATCTACTGATTCCCAACTCCAATCCCAATACCTATTATATCGCCTACAGGGGTAACATAAGCGATGGCTATGGTTACGGTAACGGTGGTCTGCTGAAGCTGAAATGTGTTTACAGCGGTAACTCCGCTCTTGTGCAGTACCGTGTTGAGGCCACGCGTACAACGTCCTGTGGCGTGGAAAGAAAAACAAATTATCACAACATTTATTTCTACTCGCCGTTTGTTACTGTCACAGCACAACCGGATACCATTTGTTCTGGTATTGTGCAGTATGTAAAAGTCGTGAACAGCTTAGCCGGTTATGAATACTGGATCGAGGGCAATTACCTTGACAGCACGGCACATGTAAAAGGAAACGGCGGTGTGATCCAGCTTCCGCTCCGCATTACGATTCCCAACCTGGGATATCATGATACCTGGAGTCCGTACAACCGCATCCGGGTTAAAATTTTTGCCAGGCAAACGGCCTGGGGTTGCTCGAATATGTTTCCACGAACAGAGGTGGACATGGTTGTGCGGGATCCCTGGGCACGCATCAATGTGTTAAACTCCGAACTCAAAACAGGGCAGGCTATTTCCATCCGCAATGGTTCGTCAGATGCCGATTCGTATGTATGGCGTGCAGAGGGAAATGGCGTTACCAATAACGGTACAACTTTGTTCGAACCTGTCAACCTTTCCTTTTCGCAACCGGGTCAATACAAAATACATCTCTATGCAACGTCAAAACAAGGATGTGTCGATACGGCTTCTACGACATTGGAAATTTATGATGCGTCTGCCTTTTCGAATCAGAAAATGCAGGTTTGCTCTACTGACAGTCTTCGTTCGGATCATTTTTATAAAGCACTTGACAGTTATAAAGACGCTGCGGGGAACCTGTATATCACCGGTGCCAAAATGAAACTCAACTCCTATTTTTCAACAAAAGGACTGGAAGGTTGGTTTCTGCTTAAAAAAGACAGAACGGGTGCTTTGGTTTGGGAAAAAAGCAATACCATTCCCGTGGGCGAAGGACATATTATAACCGAAAGCGTAGTGGCAGATGCGTATGAAAATGTTTATCTCTACGGCCATTTGTACCGCGACAGGGCAGCGGCTCCCCCTTATTTTGTGGATACGGTTTATTTTGGGGGTGGCACATCCATTGCCTTTGTTGCCAAACTTAATAAAAATGGAAAATTGGTATGGATGCGCAGGGCCATCAATTACACGGTAGACGACACCCGACGTTATCCCCTGTACTGGACAAGACCTTTCGCAGCCGGTTCGCTGGTGATCGGCAAAAACAATGAGTTGTTTCTAAAGCTCTCCTCCGATTATGCCAATTACGAATTTGGGGATACGACCATCCGTGGCCAGCGCGACGAAACCTTTCTTTTTCATTTTGATCAGGATGGCAAATTGCTCGATCATCTTCGGTTTCCATCACGCGATGCGAATAATGATATTTCCGCTGTCAACGGGGATCATTACCATCATACTCCAAGAATGCAATGGAACGCTTCGGGAAATTTGATTTTTACAGCGATCGTAGATTCCACACAAACCATCAGCAACATTAACGGAGTACCGCTCCGTTTCGATACACGCAAAATCAATACAGCGTTGTTTGTTTACGATACAGCACACCGACAGTTCAAATCAATTCTGCCAATTTATAAAGCCGATGGCCTGTTAAAGGCGGCATCGCAGCCACTGGCCTTTGCAATAGATGATCAGGGAAGTTATTATACGGCTGCCTTTAACCGTGTAAAAGACACGACGCAACCCGGGCCCAATAGCCTTGTGTATCCAATTGATCTTTCAGCAACAACAAGCCATTCATACAAATTAAAAACGATTCTTGCCAAATTTGACAGCAATGGCAATCAGCTCTGGCAAAAGTTGGTGGATGGATTACAACCGGTTGCCATTCATGTGATCAACCAGCAGGTGATCATTGGCGGTGAAAACTTTGCTGTTGATCTGCACAAACTGGCCGGCCACGCTTACAATTCCAACATTGGCGAACCCTATTATTATTCCAACAAGGACACGTTGTTTATCGGCTATCCTTCGGCCCAACGAAAAAAACTTAGCTATATATCTGCAACGGATGGCAGCAATGGTCAGGGTATTGAGGGAGCAGGCGGGATGGATATCTTGTTTGTAACAATGGACCGCAGCGGCAACAATGTGCAATTAAAAACCTGGGGCGTTGAAAGCGATGAACGTCTTTACAGCCTGCGTAAAGATAGCTGTGGCAACCTTTGGGGAATTGGCAGCGTTGGTCTTCAGCCCAAACCGGTTTATTACAGCCAATACCTGTACAACCAACCGGCAGCCTCAATGATGATCTGGAACTGGAACTACAACAACCAATGTTCTTCAGCGCCCTGTACTTCTGTTAAACCCTTATTGCGATTTGACCCGGTGCTTAAAAATGACAAATGCGTTGATACCGTTGCACGACTGTTTTGGTTTGCCTCAACGATTAGCAAAGTCAATATCAGCTATAGCAAGGGCGGTGCACCTTATCAAAGCCTTGTAACAAACTACCCTGCTGACTCCCTGAAGATTGCTTACAACCCCAGAGAGAAAAACCTTTCAGGAAGTGTACAATTCAGGATCGAAGCCACAGACGGATCAGCAATCGATACAATAACAACATTATTGGCCAATAACCCACCGAAAAAGTTTTTGGCCAAGGATACACTTGTTTGTTATTATGATACTTTCCCACTGCGCTCTGTTGAAGGGCCCTATCGCTACAAATGGACGGGTGGCAACTGGAACGAAGGCGTTGAGACAACCGTTCCACCGGGATCGGCTGGTAATGTTGGTGTCACCATCACTGATACAATGACGGGTTGTGCCATCTACGACTACATGAAAGTAAATCGTATGCCCTGGTTCTCTCAAGCCCGTATTTTGGTTGATTCATCCAGCAATGAAAGAATCGTATCTACAGAATGCAGTATCAAACACGAATGGCGGTTAAACGGCGTTTTATTACCCGACACCGGTTG
>JGI24806J26614_1000697_pt1 | contig 11039 bp, 8 predicted proteins | sample Kansoi200umMDA_FD_26614 | JGI IMG/M metagenome (IMG submission 26614)
TGTATCGCTGACCATTACACCTGTATTAAATGTTTTACTCACCAGGAAGGACTCCTCACATGGAAAATTTTATGAACGCACCGAGACATTTTTAAGGGCTGCTTTTTTTCATTTTCAAAATGATCAATGATACTTTCTTCCCTATCCTTCTTTATCTCGTTCAAATTGATCGCCTCATTGGTGGAGTGCGACTGATGCAGGCTTTCTTCTTTTTTAGTCATTTCGTTCAAATTGGAATAATACTTTTGAATAAGTCTCAAATCATTTTCCGACATGTTCTCCACATTCACCAGCCTGTTACTTGCAAACTCATGTGCCGCTACCAATTCATTTAATTTAAGCTGGATGGCCAATGAGTCTTTATTTTGTGCTTTCTGAATTAAGAATACCATTAAGAATGTAATAATGGTAGTTCCTGTATTGATTACCAGTTGCCAGTTTTCTGAATAGTGAAAAAAGGGGCCGGAAACCGCCCATGCCAGCACAACAAAAAATGCTATAATAAAAGCGCCATTGCTTCCGGTTGCCTTTGCTACCGCACTGGCAAATCTTTCTATTATGTCAGTTGACTGCACTACGGGTTCCGCCTTTTTCTGATGCATATTCCTCAGGATTAGATATATTTAATTCTACAATTAGCGGGCCCTAAAAAATGGCAACTTTCTGAAGAGCGGAATAAAACAAAACAAAGGATCATATGGTAACTTGATATCCCATTTGAGGAATGCTTTCCTCAAAATATCCCTTCAGGAACCGGTATAAAACCATTTGGAAATATTAGACTGATGGAAATTACTACAGTTGTTTTCGATTTTGGAGGCGTTTTAGTAGACTGGAACCCTGAATATTTATATGTCGATGTATTTGATGACAAAATGGAAATGGATTATTTCCTGAAAAATATTTGCACCGAAGCCTGGAACCTGGAACAGGATAAAGGCCGGACGCTGGCGGAGGGAACAGAAATTCTTCAAAAACAATATCCCGAATACCATTCCAAAATCCAACTGTTCTATGACCAGTGGGAAACCATGCTCAAAAGCGATATTCAGGAAAACACATCGCTGTTATATAAATTAAGGGGAAAATATAAGCTCTATGGGCTTACGAACTGGTCGGCGGAAACCTTTCCGATAGCCCTGCGGCGGTTTGGTTTCTTTGATTTATTTGACGGAATTGTTGTATCCGGGCAGGAAAAAATAGTTAAGCCCGAAAAAGAGATCTTCCATCTGCTCTTAAATAGGTACAACCTTCAGGCGGAAAATTCTCTATTCATTGATGATAATCTCAATAATATTAATGCTGCGAAAGAAATCGGATTTCACATCATACACTATCGTAAAACGACAAATCTGAAAAAACAGTTTATTCAACTGGGGATGATGTAAAAGGCAAACTTTTATATATTGTTAGTCCCTTTAAAATTCCGAATTAAAGAGTGGACTGTACTGGGCTCGAACCAGTGACCTCTGCTCTGTCAAAGCAGCGCTCTGAACCAACTGAGCTAACAGTCCGTGACGGACAAAAATAAGTGTTCAGTCGGAAAATTAACGACCGCTCAAAAAAAATTAGACTTTTTCGCGAGATTTTTATTCAGGTTATCGGCAAAGAAATCAAGGCAGCTGGTTCGCGAGGCGGCGCAATTGCACTTCTGCTGCTTTGGCGGCATAACTCACATTCACCAGCTGGAAGCCCGCATTTTCAAAACTCTGCTGGGCCAGGGTAACATCTACAATCGTGGCAACTTTATATTGAAACCGCATGAGTACGAGGTTCAGAAGTTTTTGGGAAAGATCAAAATTCTGTTTGGCCGTTTCCAGTTGCTGCAGGTTATTCTGGTAAGCCTGCCAGTTTTTTACCGCTGTACCATGCACATTCAGCATTAAGGTATCTTTCTGTAGTTTGGCTGTCGTCACATTGATACCCGCAACCTGTTGCTGTCTTTTATAAATCCCCCCATTAAATATCGGGACCACGACTCCTAACCCAACATAAGGACCGTAAGACTGATTCAAAATAGTAGAACCCTGGGGATTGTAGCCACGATTGTAATTGTACCCCAATGCCACTGATATAGAGGGATAACGTGATGCACCAACCTCTTTTTCCAGGTATTGGTTGATCCGGATCTGGTCGTAAGCAGCCTGGATGTCTGGGTTCTGGTAAGCTGCGCTCAAGATGGAATCCAGCAGGATCGATTTGTCAACGACGATCGTATCCTTCACTACTATATTGGAATCCGGGTTAAGTATCATCAGGATCAGGAGATCCGTTTTGGCCTGCTCGATAACGAGTTGCTGCGCAATCAGGCTTTGCGTCTGGGTATTGAGGTCTACCTGGCTCTGGAACAGGTCGGCATCATTGGCAACGCCAACAGCCTGTTGCTGTTTGACTATCTCCAGTCTTTGATTTGAAGCGCGAATGGAAGCTTCCAGCGTCTTGGCATATTCCTGTTGCCGCACCACGTCATAGTATTTCAGGATCACATTGAAAATTAAAGACTGCGCCCGGGAGCTGTATTGTTGTTTTGTCTGGGATTCCACCACATCCAGCCGTTTTTTTTCATTTTGGATTTTTCCGCCTACAAGTACCGGCATCGTAGCCGAAAAACCGACTCCGACATTCGTTGAAGGAGCATTGGTACTGCTTTTATTATTGGCCGGATTGGAAGATTCCAAATTAAGGGTTGTCATCTGTTGAGTAGTAGTGGACGTGCCCTGAATCAGGGGCAGGCCTCCGGCCATTCCATAACTGTTGTTAAGTCCGGCAATTTCGACATTGTTTTTTGATATCATAAGTCCCGGACTGTTTCTCATCGCAATCGCAATAACAGTATCCAGGGTTAGCTGCTGGGATGCAACCTCCTTTGCTGATAATGCGAAAAATAAAAAAAATACAAGCCGGTTCATTTATCCTTAGTTTAAACCCCTATTCGTTGGCGGTTGGCCGTTGGCGGTTGGTCGTTGGCGGTTGGCCGTCTTCAATTGGCACATTGGCACATCGGCACATTGGCACATTTGTTTATTCCCCCAATGCATTTACTTCATTTTGGATTTTATGTTTACCTGATATGAAAGTATATACCGCCGGAATCACGAACAATGTCAGGATCAGGGAAAAAAGAATTCCACCCACCACCGCGATGCCCAGGGGGATCCTGCTCCCGGACGCCCCACCCAGGCTCAGCGCGATGGGCAAAGCTCCCAGTGATGTCGCAAGACTGGTCATCAGAATCGGACGCAGTCGTTGCGAAGAGGCTTCTACCACCGCTTTCATTTTTTCGAGTCCGTGTTCTCTTTTCTGATTAGTAAATTCTACAATCAGGATGCCGTTCTTCGTCACCAGCCCGATCAGCATGATCATCCCGATTTCAGAAAAAATATTCAGCGTTTGTCCGAACAGCCATAAACTAAGCAAAGCACCTGCCAGCGCCAGAGGCACGGTCAGCATGATGGCAAAGGGGTCGATGAAACTTTCAAACTGGGCTGAGAGCACGAGATAAATTAATATGAGTGCCAGTCCGAATGCGAATAATATATTGGAAGAGCTTTCGGCATAATCCCGTGAAGTGCCGGACAGCGCGGTTTGAAATGTTGGATCCAGCACACGCGCCGAGATCGCCTGCATGGCTTTGATTCCGTCGCCCACGGTTTGTCCGGCGGCCAGCGATGCAGAAATGGTTGCCGCCTTGTATCGGTTGAAATGATAAAGCGTGGAAGGGTTACTGTTCTGTTCCATCTTCAACACTGAGGTCAGCGGAATCTGTTCACCATTGCTATTACGTACATAGAGTTGGGTAATATCCATGGGTTTGTTTCGGTCAATACGGTCAACCTGCGCGATCACGGGGTACTGATATCCGTTCTGAATAAAATAAGCCAATCTTCCCCCGCTGAATGCGGATTGCATGGCAGCGATCACATCCCTTGTGGACAAGCCCATGTCCCTGATCTTTATTCGGTCCAGACTGATATCCAATTCCGGCTTATTAAATTTTAAATTCACATCTACGTTGGAAAAAGTTTTATCATTCCGCACTTCTGCCAGAAACTTCGGAATAAATTCTTTTAATTTCTGAAGGTCCTGATTCTGCAAGACAAATTGAACCGGCAGACTTCCCCTGGAACCAGATCCCACAGAGATGGTTTGTTCCTCGATGGCGAATATACGCGCACCATTGAAGCGGGTAAGCTTAACCTGAAGATCACTTGCAATTTGGGACTGTGTTCTTTTTCTCTGGTCCGCAGGAATGAGACCTATACGTGGTTGTGAAGTATTATTGTCAGGTCCCGCCGGCGTACGGACAAATACAAAGTTCCGCTCCGGTACGGAATCATAGAGGAAATTTGCAATGCTGTCGGAAATATTCGACATATAACTGAAACTCGTTCCTTCCGGCGCCGTAGCTGTAAACCGTACGGAACTTCTGTCTTCCAACGGTGCGAGTTCGCTTTTCAAAGAATTCAGGATTACAACGACCATTGTTACGCAGGTTGCGATAATGACCCAGGCCATCCACCGGACTTTTAAAAACCTTTCGAGCAGGCGCCTGTAGCCGTTTTCCATGCCTTTAAAAAAAGGCTCGGTGCGTTCATAAAATTTTCCATGTGAGGAGTCCTTCCTGGTGAGTAAAACATTTAATACAGGTGTAATGGTCAGCGATACAAAGGCCGATATTAAAACCGCCGCTGCAAGCACCACACCGAATTCGCGGAACAATCTTCCAACGAAACCCTGAAGAAAAACAACCGGCAGAAATACAACGGCCAGGGTTAGAGAAGTGGAAATCACGGCGAAAAATATTTCCCGGCTTCCTTCCAGTGCCGCTTTGCGCAGGGGAAAGCCTTCTTCCAGTTTACGGAAAATATTTTCAGTCACCACGATGCCATCATCCACCACAAGACCCGTAGCCAGTACAATGGCAAGCAGGGTCAGGATATTGATTGAAAAACCGGCTACATACATAATAAAAAAAGTGGCTACAAGAGATATGGGTATATCGATGAGCGGACGAATGGCAATGAGCCAGTTGCGGAAAAAGAAAAAGATAACCAGCACCACCAGCGCAAATGCAATCATAAGGGTATCCTCTACTTCATTCAATGACTGTCGGATGTTAATCGTATTATCAATCAAAACATTAAACTCCAGGTCCGCCTTATTGGATTGCTTGATGATTTCCAGTTTCTTGTTGAATTCGTTGGCGATTTCAATATTGTTGGCGCCAGGCTGGGGAATGATGGCGAGACCTACTGCATTTACGCCATTGTATTTCCAGTTTTGTTCAGGAGTCGCCGGACCAAGTTCAATCCGTGCAAGATCACCTAATCGAACTAGACCGAGACTATCTTCACGTATGATTACATTGCGGAAATCTTCTTCGCTGGTAAGACGTCCCTTGGTCTGAATGGTTAAATCCGTATTGTTTCCATATATTTTCCCTGGTGGAATTTCAACATTTTCGGCACTCATCGCAACAGAGATATCGTTGAACGCCACATGGTAAGCATTCATTTTATCAGGGTCCAGCCATATGCGCATAGCCACGCCCTTGTCACCAAAAACATTCACGGAACTAACCCCGTCGATTGTTTGCAGTTGTTGAACCAATATATTATCAGCATAGTCACTAAGCTCCATCAGGCTCTTGGTGCGGCTTTGTAGTGCGAGTATTAAAATGAAATCGCTGTTTGCATCAGCTTTCGTAACAACAGGAGGTGCATCAATATCTAATGGAAGGTTCCGCGCTGCCTGTCCTACTTTGTCTCTCACATCGCTGGCTGCACTTTCCAGGTCGTAGCCCAGGTTGAATTCAACCGTTATGTTACTTCGTCCCAACGAACTCTGTGAGGTAATCGTTCGGATGCCGGGAATACCGTTTATTTGTTTTTCCAGTGGTTCGGTAATCTGACTTTCAATGATGTCCGGATTTGCACCCGTGTAAGAAGTGGCAACATTTATAAATGGAGGGTCGATAGCCGGATAATCCCTGACCGCCAGGAATGTAAATCCCACTACGCCAAAAAGAATGATCATCAGATTCATGACCGTTGCCAGTACCGGACGTTTCAGTGATAATTCCGAAATATTCATGTGCTAATCGTTCTATTTGGCAGCTTCATTATTACTTAATGCTGCGAATTCTTCAAGTGTCCTGGTATTCCTGACTTGCAGCGGGGATTTTGGCCGGGCAAATAAAACTCCGGTTACAACAACAGTATCCCCAGGTTGAATACCTGCAGTTATCTCCACATTATTTGATAAGCGGATGCCGGTCTTTACATTGACGAAACTGGCTTTCCCATGTTTGACCAGGACCACCTGGTTATTTTTATCATCTGGTATCAAAGCATTGGTCGGGATCAGGATTGCTGTCTTATTCAATCCTGAACTTATATGAACTTTCACAAAACTACCAGGATTGGCAACGCTGTTCTCGAGTATGGCGCGCACGGTCATATTGCGGGTCGACTGGTTAACCTGCGGTTCCATGGCGATGATCCTTGCACTTCGCTTTTTCCCCGTTTCATCCAATTCCACGTCCACCGTTGCACCCACTTTTAGTACTGAACTATAATCTTCCGGAACACTGAAATCAATCTTGATCTTGTCCAACTGGAGCAGGGTGGCAATTAATGTGGTGGGTGAAACATAAGCGCCTACACTTATCTGACGTAAACCAATATAACCATCGAAAGGTGCTTTCAGGATTGTTTTATCGAGCAACGCCTGGTTATATTCTATATCCGCTTTAAAACCATTTACGATATTCAGTGCAGCATCATAATCAGCCTGGTTGATCCCGTTGATTGCGAGCAGTTGTTTATCACGCTGTTCAGTTTTTATCGCGAGGTCCAGGGCCACTTTACTTTTTTCAAGCTGGGCCTGAAGATCAGCATTATTGACTTTGGCAATCAGGGTGCCTTTTTTTATCAGCTTGCCCTCTGGTACATAGAGATAGGTTAGCCGGCCGCTGGCTTCGGGATGCAGCTCGACGTATTCGTTGGCAACGACTGTACCATTCACTTCCAGGGTATTGGACATGGGTTTGGCGGTTGCTATAAGCACGTCAACAATAGTGGGAGGAGATGCTTTGGGTTTTGTAGAATCCGATTTGCGTGCGCAGGAAGCTAAGAAGACCAATAGTAAAATGACTCTGAAATTTCCTAAAAGCTCTTTATACATCCAGCACCATTGTTTTTAGTAAACCAAAAAGCAGGTATCAAAGGTATACAGAATCAATTTTTGGACCGGATAACGGTGGATTTATTATTTAAGCGGGTTAAATCCCTGTTCACTGATGTTTTTTCATCTTTCGGCGACTGATCTCTTTTTTTATCAATGCAAGCTCCCTGCCGGTCTGTCCGCTGAGCGAACTGTTCTCTTCTGCACGACGCATAAGGTAAGGAATTACATCCTCAATGGGGCCGAAAGGAAGGTATTTGCTTACGGAACATCCGGCTTTGGCCAGATTGAAAGTAATATGATCACTCATTCCGTAGAGCTGGGAGAAATGTATATGCGGATGTGCAAAAGGCAGGCCCTTCTCTTTCAATAATTCCGTTGCATGCAAATTACTATAATCATTATGGGAAGCCACAATGGACGCAATATGCTCAATATTGTCTATGCAAAAAGCCACACCCGCATTATAATCGTGATCAGTCGCTTCCTTGTCGGGTTGTATGGGAGAAACATATTGTTTTTCTTCTGCCCTTGCCCTCTCCTTTTCCATATATGCTCCCCGGACAAGCTTCACGCCAAGCACAAAACCCTTGAGGACAGCCGCTTCCAGCATATCTTTTAAAAAAGACAGCCGGTCATGGCGATATAGCTGAACCGTATTATAAACGATTACTTTTTCTTTATTGAATTCCGCCATCATCTGAATACTCAGAACGTCCACAGGGTCTTGTATCCAGGTTTCTTCGGCATCAACGAGTACACCGATATTTTTTGCAGCAGCCTGCTCACAGATTCTGAGCATGCGAATGCGAACCCGGTCCCATTCATCTGATTCTTTTTCAGTAAAACCTGCGAGGGCCGCTGCGTAACGCTTCATCAGTGATCCGGGATTGAGATCCAGGGAATGATCCAGTTTTTCCAGTAATTCAAACCGGGCAAAACCGGTTACCTTAATGCTGATGAAAGGAATATTGGGCTGGGAAGCAGCGTAGTTGATCACCCTTATAAATTCATCGCAGGCTTGGTCAAAACCTGCTTCTCCATTGCTGCCTCCCTCGACACCATAGTCCAGGATGGCCTGCACGTTATAAGCAGCCAGTTTGTGTGCTACCCGGGCTGTTTGTTCGAGTGTTTCGCCTCCGACAAACTGGGAAAAAATAGTTTTACGAATCAGTCCTTTGATCGGTAGTTTCAAACGTATTGCCCAGGGCGTTAGAAGAGTTCCACACCGGACGAGGAAAGCATTCCCCATACTTTGAAATAGAAATTTGGCTTTTTTGAGTTCCGCATCTGATTTATAGGCAAATGCATTTTCTGTATGTTCGAAAGAAACAGATTGTTCCATATTAAAATCCGGATTGGCAAATGTAACAGAAAAGGCTTAAGGCGTAAAGCTTCTTAAAGCGTAAAGCTGAAGGCATAAAGCTTAATGAATAATCTGATCTGTCCATTATAGCATCTTAACTGAATTATTGCTTATTTTCGGATGCAGCATGAAGATTCTTCAAACCCGTATTTATAAACTTTCCATTCCCATGCATCCATTCCGGATTGCCACCGGGACCATGTTTCATGCGCAGAATTTATTTATCAGGGTGGAAACAGATGGTGGAATAACAGGTGTCGGGGAATGTTCCGCTTTCCCCATGATTGTGGGAGAAACCCAGGCCACCTGCTATGAAATGGCAAAGGATTTTGCCGGGCTTTGGAAAAATAAAGACCCGTTGGATATAGATATCCGGTTAAAGGAACTGGACGATTTCACCGCTTTTAATTCAACAGTTAAAAGCGCTTTTGATATGGCGCTCTATGATCTGGCTGCTAAAAATCAGGGACTACCCCTCTATAAATTTTTGAAAGGAAGCAAAAAACCGTTGGAGACTGACCTCACAATAGGGATCGGGGAACCGGAAGAGATGGCTGCCACCGCATTGGAGTTTAAAAACAAAGGAGTACGAATCATCAAGGTCAAACTGGGAAAGGATGGCCGGACAGATACCCGTCGTGTACAATTGATCAGAAAATCTATAGGTGATACGATCCGTCTGCGCCTGGACGCCAACCAGGGCTGGGATTTTGAGACGTCAAAAAAAGTACTGGTGGAAATGGGAGAATACAATATCGAATTTTGCGAGCAGCCCATGCGCCAATGGAACGATTTTAATTTACCGGCACTACGTAAAATTTCACCTATCAAAATCATGGCTGATGAAAGTGTATTCAATCACCATGATGCCAGGCGGCTGATTCTGGCCCAGGCCTGTGATTACGTAAATATCAAATTTTCTAAATCAGGTGGCATTTCGGAAGCACTCAGGATAAACGAATTTTGTGCCGGGCACCATATTCCCTGCATGATGGGTGGAATGCTGGAAAGCCGGCTGGCGCTTTCGGCGTTTGCGCATTTTGCATTATCCCAGAATAATATTGAATTTTATGATATGGACACCGTTTTATTGGGGCACCTGTCGGATCCGGTAACAGGAGGTGTTCAGTACAAGGGATTTTTTTTAGAAGTGCCTGATAGTCCCGGAATCGGCGCGGATATGGATGATTCATTCTTAAAGAACTGTGAACAGGTTTGCATTTAACTTGGAAAACAGATCCCGTCGAGAGCGGGATGAAAATTGAAAATTACTTTTAATAAACTATATACTGCTATGCACAAATCACCCGACGATTCAAAGATCACGATGACAGAAATTGTTCTGCCCAATGACACCAATGTTTTTGGTAACCTCATGGGTGGCCGTCTGATGTACTGGATGGACATTGCAGCGGCTATCTGTGCAACAAAACATTGCCAAGGTCAGGTCGTAACTGCCTCCGTTGACAATATCACATTTGAATACCCGATAGAACTGGGCAATGTGGTTTATATTGAAGCCAAACTGAGCCGGGCATTCTCCACTTCCATGGAAGTCCACCTGCAGGTCTGGGGAGAAAGTTTAAATAGAAACGAACGCTACAAAAGCAACGAAGCTTACTATACATTTGTTTCCCTTGACGGCAACCGGAAACCCACGCCTGTCCCGCAACTGGTGCCGGTTACGGAGGATGAAAAGTCACAGTACGAGGGAGCCTTGCGCCGGCGACAGCTCAGACTGATCCTGGGTGGAAAAATGAGACCGGAAGATGCAGGAGAATTAAGGGCGCTTTTTATTCAGGTGCGTCCGGGACTGTGATTCTTGGCGGTTGGCCGTTGGCGGATGACCGATGACGGCCTTGCCCACCGAAGCCTTAGCGAAGGTGGGATGATCGTTGGCTGTTGGCCGTTGGCGGTTGGCCGTATGCACATAGGCTATTTTGCTTTCGTTTATTCCGGTATCAGTAAAAGTTTTATAAAATTGTTTTCGTTTAAATAAAGATTAGCGGCGGCCTTTACTGAAGCTGGAGTTACCTGTTTGATGAGCGCCGGATATTGCAGCAGGCCGGAAGGATCATTTCCCATTTCATATTGATCAGCCAGCCAGTTCAGCCAGAATTCATTGTCCCGCAAATGCAATTCATACTGCCTCGTTTCTTCGGTGGAAAATTTGGTGATATCGAGATTAGTGACACCTTCAGTTTTTAATTTTTTAATTTCTTGCCTGGCCGCAGCAATCAGTTTGTCTATGTTTGCCGGAGCACAACCGAATGAAATCGTATACGCATACCTGTTTAAAGGGTATTTATTATAAGTAACCGAAACCCGGGGGCTATAGGTCTCCCCTTCCTTTTCCCTCAACCGGTCGAGTACACGGAACTGCAGGATTTCGCTGAGTGCAGTCAACTGCATATTAGTTTGAGAAGAATATTTGTAATTACCGCTGATCACCAACCGCACAGTTGCCTGTGGTTCTTTTCCCTTTTTT
>JGI24806J26614_1000698_pt1 | contig 11038 bp, 8 predicted proteins | sample Kansoi200umMDA_FD_26614 | JGI IMG/M metagenome (IMG submission 26614)
AAAAAAATCGCCGGAAGGATGCCATTTTACAGTGAGTAAGCCAGCTTGTTGTTGCCTGTGTTTAAAAACATTTAATTGTTTTCCTGATGTATCAAAAATTCTTATTTCATCTCCAACTGTAGCAAGAATATTTTTTGAAGGATGCCAATCCATTCCTAAAAAATCTTTTTTATCAGGCAAACTATCTTCTGAAGTCTTTTGAATTTTGCGAAAGAGTTTTCCGTTTTTATTCCATATCCAAATTATACCCGAGCCAGCAGCTGCAGCCAGCATTTCACCATTATAATTCCATGCGACAGTCCTGGAACCGTTATGATCTCCATCAAGTTTAATTTCAGAGCCGGTTTCAGGATTTAATATCCATATATCATTTCTAGTTGATACAGCCAGTAAGTTTTCTTTGGGATTCCAATGCACTGCTCTTATCATTCCTCTGGTAGTAAGTTTTATAGATTTGTATAGCTTAAGATCATTAGTATAAATTCTCAACAAACTATCATCGCCACCCAGGGCAATGTATTTATCATCATGGCTGATATCAACTGTCCATAAACCATGACCTGCTCTTATATTTTGAGTGCAAGCTGAATGGGCTATCGTTAAGAAAAGCCAAATGAGCTGGTATGATATAGTTTTCCTAAGCTGCATTTTTCTTTGTAAATAAAATATGATCAAGACTAAGTTTTCCGGGGCCAACAAGCAAAAAATGAAGAAAGATCAATAGTAGTAATATCGAGCCATCGGCTGCAAGGAATTCAGGCTCTCCCAAAACAAATCCTATTACAGACATGGTAATGAGCAATGGAATTGCTGCCAGCCGGGTAAACAAACCCAATGTCATTAAAAGACCACCAACTAATTCACATATTTTACCTGTGTAAGCCATCGCTTCGGGAGTCGGAAAATTCAGATCGGTTAACCAATCAAAATATCCTTTCATTTTATCTGCAGAAAAAATTTCGAGGCCATATTTGAAAATGATCAAACCTGCCACTACTCTTAAAATAACAGCGCCAGCTTCCCATAAGCCTTTTGATGTAAATATGTTTTTCTTAAACATAATGATCTTATTGGCCTTTTTCAATCATTGTGATGATCTCTTTCAATTCTTTTGCTGATAGTTTTTTCTGCTCAACAAAGAAATTCACCATCTCTTTATAAGAATTGTCAAAATATTCTTTTACAACTTTACCCATGAATTTCTTTTTATAATCCGCTTCAGTAACTATTGGCTTGTATAAATAGGCATTGCCAACAAGACGACTACTGAGGTAGCCTTTCTTTTCGAGATTCTTGATAGTAGAAGCGAGGGTTGTATAAGGGATGGCCTCATCAAGATGTTCCATAAAGGATTTTACATTGGCTTCACCCGTACGCCACACGGCTTGCATAGTTTCTTCTTCAACATGAGTTAAAGGTTCCATATCTACGAAATTTTCGTAAATCTACGGAAATTTCGTAGATGAGCAAATTTATTTTGCCTTTTTGTGAAAATTAACAAATGAGATTATTGGGTGACTTATTCGGGATTTACAAATATTACGGTAGTGTTTCCCTCAAACAGATCATGTACTGAAGCCTTTTCTTGTAGACCGATAGATTTTAATTCCTCAGCAAAATTTTTACGAGTAATCACTGCTGCTTTATTCTGAAGCATAAAGGTTTTTAATGAATCCAGGTTTTTGAATACGGGAACTCTTTCGGGTAAATAGTAAGTGTAGGAGGGATGAAAGATCTGGTAGCTGACTATCTTATCATATTTTTTTACCATATCAATCGTCATTGACATGGGATTCTGTTTATAAATAGTTGGATAGAGCCAGTTGAACATTACTATGTGAAACAACGAATAGAAAGCAAAAGTGCTTGTCGCTGCTTTCCTAAAATTCTTTTTAAGCATAAAATAAAATGCGATGATCGCTGCAATAGTTAGCATTAAAAGAAATGCAGCAATGTTCTCCATGCCAGCTGTATTTACTTCTTTCTTTATTCCTAAATACGCTGCAATTGGTAAAGCAATATTTATTACAAGAAGTATAATAAAAGGATAGAGGCGGGCTTTATTTTCTTCCCATGCCTTATTTGTAAAACTGCCAAGCAGTATTGCAACAAAAGCATAACATGGCATTGCGTAGTTTGGAAGTTTGGTACTACTGATGCTGTAAAACACAACAAAAATTCCAACCACAGAAAGTGCAAGTCTCAAAAAAGAATTGTTGAAAGTTGCTTTGAACCTTTTAAATGATTCTCCAATAAAAATGGATGCTGGTAATAGTCCTAATAAAATTATTACCGGTACAATTATAAAAGGACCACCATGTCCTTCCATTGGTTCGGAGAAACGACCGAAGTTATGTTGCAGAAAAAATCCTTTTGTCCATTCGCCATTAGTTTCTTTATCTACAAGTAAGTACCATGGAACCGCAACAGCAAACATGATAATACCGGCGACAAGTATTTTCCATGAAAAAATTTCTTTCCATCTTTTTTCCCAAATCAGCCATATTAAGATTGCAGCACCTGGTAAAGCAATCGCTACCGGACCTTTTGCTAAAGTTCCTAATCCCATTGTGATCGCACAGAACCAGAGCCAGTAATTTCTTTTCTCTTTAAAAAATAAATAAGCAGTAAAAATCGAAGCGGTATTTAGAAAAATTAAATAAGGATCAGGTACTGACATCCGAAACTCAAAAAGAAAATGTGATGACGCAAGTAATACAAGAGATGTGATGAATGCCTGTCTTGGTGAGGAATGCTTTTTTACGAAGAAATAAGTAATGAAAATTGTAAGTACTCCAAACACCGCGGAGAAAAATCTTGCTCCCCATTCAGTAACTCCAAAAATTTTGAAACCACCAAACATGAAATAATAATGCAGCGGCGGTTTTAATGTTCTCAATCCTCCATTAAAAGTGGGAACGATCCAATCGCCACGTTCATACATTTCTCTTGCACATTCAGCGTTTCTAACTTCATCGTAGATCCATAAAGGAGTTTTACCAAGACCAGGAAATAAAAGCAATGCAGATAAGCCGAGTAATATCCAGAAATATTTTTGATTTTGTTGCTGCACAGAAGAGGTTAGGTTCTTTCAAAGGTAATTATCAATTTCCTCAGTCATCTTTCAATGGATCGTGATAGATAAAATATACACCCCAAACAGAAGATAATGCATTAGAAAGATAAAACAGAATACTGATGATGGGTGCTACATGCATGTCTAAACCAAAGTAACGGGCCCCTTCTACGAATACCAATTCTCTTGTGCCAAGGCCGCCACCAAGTGATATAGGAATAACAGTAATAACTGCAGCAACAAGAAAAATAAAGATCCACTCACTTTGATGAAGTGGTAAATGAAGCCCCATTAAAATGCAATAAACACAAACCACCTGGAAAACCTGTACTGCTATTCCCCAAAGAAAAGTTGGCCAGAAGCCCGGTAAAAAATCTTTGAATAAGTATTTTATCACAAAGTAAAGAGCTACAACCGACAAAACTGATCCGCTTATTAACATGATATCATAAAGCTGCTTGTCTAAAACTATTACTCCGTAAACCGAAAGTATCAATCCTAGTGCAAGTAAACCGCTAAAGCGATCAAGCAAAACAGCTGCTGTTATTTTTTTATAACCCACATCATATTTTCTTGTAAGTAACACAACTTTATAGGCATCGCCGCTGATAGCGCCAGGCAGAAACAAATTATAAAACATCCCGAGCCAATAAAGCTTCAGATTCTTTTTTTGCGAAAGATGAATGTCAATGTTCTTAAAATAAATGTTTAACCGAAATGAGGCGAGGAATTTAGAAAATGCAAAGGCGAGCACTGAAAAAAACAACCACCACCAATCAGCCTGCATCACCGCGTCTTTGGCTTTTGCAAAATCTATTTTGCGGGAAATATACCAGAAGCAAAGAACAGTAACTGCGATCTTAAGCAGCAACTTCAGCACCTTTATTGTTTGAGATTCTTTCTTAATAACCGCTTCTGTCATTTCTTTTTCCGTTTCAGAAAAGGTTGGATAATTTTAGGGTTAAAACTTATCAAACCGGGTGCAAGTAAATTCAAAATGATGACAAAAAAAATTATCCTTTTATCACTGGTTATCGCTTCCCATTTTCATAGTCTATGCCAGGAAAAACCACTTACGAAGGGTCTGAAAATTTCAAAGTCAGTTAAAATAAAAAAGCAAACGTATAAGTTAGATGCGCCAACTTCTATGGATGGAGCTTTAATGGTAATAGAAGGGAATAACATCACCGTCGATTTTAATAACGCCGTTTTGAAAGGAAGCAATTTGAAAAAAAATCCCGATGAATTTTTTGGGGTCGCTATTTTAATAAGATCAGGAAATAATATCACGATCAAAAACTTAAAAGCAAGAGGTTATAAGGTTGCGTTGATGGCGAAAGGCATCACTAATCTTACAATTGAAAATTGTGACTTCAGTTATAATTATCGCCAGCATTTGAACAGCACACAGGAAAAAGAAGATATATCTGATTGGTTAAGCCATCATCAAAATGAAAAAGATGAATGGCTACGTTATGGCGCTGCTATGTATTTGCGGGATTGTGAATCAACAATGATTAAAAACACGAAAGTAACAGGAGGACAGAATGCATTGATGATGACGAATTGTAACAAAGGGAAAATTTACAACAATGATTTTTCATTTAATTCAGGATTAGGCATTGCCATGTATCGAAGCAGTTTTAATATGATCGCTTATAATAAGATCAACTTTAATGTACGGGGTTATAGCGATGGAGTTTATAACCGGGGGCAGGATAGTGCCGGCATTTTAGTATATGAACAAAGTAATAATAACCTTTTTTATAAAAATTCAGTGACGCATGGGGGAGACGGTTTTTTTCTTTGGGCCGGGCAAACAACAATGGATAACGGCAAAGGAGGTTGTAATGATAATATTTTACAAGGCAATGATTTTTCTTATGCACCGACCAATGGGATTGAGGTGACTTTTAGCAGAAATATAATTTCAGGTAACAGAATATTTGAATGTGATCATGGTATTTGGGGAGGTTATAGTTACAATACTGTAATTGCAGGAAATCAATTTCGTCAAAACAGGATCGCAATTGCTATTGAACACGGGCAGGAGAATGAGATCCATCATAATATTTTTCATGAGAATAAAGAAGCGATCAGGCTTTGGGGTAGAAAAGAACAACCCGCTGATTGGGGTTATGCAAAAAACCGTGATACACGAAGCAGGGACTATGCGATCGTTAATAATAATTTTAACAGTAACCTGGTTGTAATGAACATTACCAGAAGCGAAAAGATAAACGTGTTTGAGAATACCTATGATGAATATGAAACGCTTTTTAAAACTGATTCTACTGTTACGGGATTTGATACCACATTCAATGAGGAAATATCTCAGAAGTTTAATGAAGATACCGCTGAATTTGTTCCTGATATTCCATCGCCGCAAAATGCATTTAACGGAAACTCAGCTTTAGCAGGAAGAAAAAATATTATGATAACGGAATGGGGACCTTATGATTTTCGAAGCCCCATCATTTGGAATACAAACCCAACAGATACAACCGGCTTAATGAAATTTGATCTGTTAGGACCAACAGGAAAATGGAAGATCAAAAGATTTAAAGGAGTTAAAGACATCTCGTTAATGAATGGAACATTTCCTGCAACGATCACAGCTGTAAAAACTGCCAATACACGAACTGACATTTTGATCGAACTTGAATACATCGGCTCGGCAATTACTACAACTTTGGGAGTAAACATTGCGGCAGGTAAGCCATCTATTTTTTTATTTAAAAAATTTTTTCAACCGATCGATTTCGATGTACTCTGGTATGCGTATGATTTTAAAATGCATGATCCAATTAAAACGGGCCTGATCTTTCCGCCGACTGCTAAATTTGCTCCTATAAAAAATGAAAAAACAACGAAGCTCGACTATGCATGGTGGGGTGGAATAAAAACCGATGGGATCGACCATCCTCAATTTGTTACTACAGCTAGTGGTTCAGCAATTTTTGAAAAAGGTAATTACGAATTAGGCGTTACATGGGATGATGCAGTAAGAGTGTATGTGGATGGAAAATTAGTAATTAACGAATGGGATCCATCTTTATATAAATTTGATGAATCGCCACATAAGACCATTAAGTTGGCGTTAGATGGCAAACATGATTTTACTGTAGAGCATGTTGAGATCGGAGGATTTGCCACTCTTAGTTTGAAAATTAAAAAGCTTTGATATTTCGAATAGGCTCACCTGCTATTGGCATCATTCATCCTGATCTTCCTTCCTTTAAATTTTTTACCGTCAATAGAACGTATCATTTGACTAGCGGCTTTTTTATCTATTTCGATCCAGCTATTCATTTCCTTCATGTCAATTCTGCCAAGAACTTCTTTTTGCAATTCACTCATGTCAAGAATAAATTGTAAAAAGCTTGCTTTGTAAAAACCATCTTTTGTTCCAAGATTCACAAATAGCCTTGCGAAGTCATTGCCACCACTGAATTTTCTTCCTCTTGTATCACGATTCACTTCTCTTTCTCTAGTGCCATTTTCCCTTCTTGGTTCTCTCATTCTATCACGGACGCCTTCTCTCGTATTCAAATCCTCTGCATTCTCATAGTATTTAAGAAAGCGATCAAACTCCATTGCCGCCACTCTTTTCAAAATTTCTTCTTTTGTTACTGCTGCAAATTTTTCCTGCAATGCAGGTAAATATGTTTCATAATCACCATGACTGATATCAGTCTGCATCAACTTATCCATGCACGAAGAAAATTGTTTACGGCAAACATCTTTACCGGATGGTATATCAACTTTGTGAAATGGAACCTGTACCAGTCTTTCAATTTGTTTTATTCTCCCTACTTCGCGGCTGCTTACAATGCTCATACAAACTCCTGTCTTACCTGCACGACCGGTTCTTCCACTGCGATGTGTGTATACTTCAATATCGTCAGGCAATTCAAAATTGATAACATGGGTGATGCCCTGTACATCAATTCCTCTTGCCGCAACATCAGTTGCTATCAATAATTGTAAAGTCTTTTCACGAAACTCACCCATTACTTTATCACGTTGGCCTTGTGTCAGGTCGCCGTGTAGTGCATCAATATCGTAACCTTCTCTTGTTAGTTTTTCAGCGATCTTTTGTGCATCGGCTTTTGTTCTTGTAAAGATCAACCCATAAATGCCGGGATTAAAATCGATCAAACGTTTCAATGCTTCATAACGATGATGCGACGAGGCAACATAATATTGGTGATCAATATTTTTACTTGCCGTATTCATTTTGCCAACCGTGATCTCCACCGGGGTCTTCATGTATTTCTTACTCACCCTTTTTATTTCTGCAGGCATGGTAGCGCTGAAGAGCCATGTGCTTTCACGATTAGGTGTGTTCTTTAAAATGAATTCAATGTCATCCTGGAAACCCATATTCAGCATTTCATCTGCTTCATCGAGTACTACATATTTTATTTTTTCCAGGTTGATAGCTTTTCTTTCTATCAGATCAATTAAGCGACCCGGTGTTGCTACTACTATTTGCACTCCTCTTTTCAATTCTCTTATTTGCGCACCAATCGGTGTACCGCCATAAACAGCGAGTACATTCATTCCTGTAACAAATTTTTTGAAAAGATCCATTTCGTTAACTATCTGCATACAAAGTTCTCTTGTAGGACAAACTATAAGAGCTTGAGGGAACCTGTCTTTACTTTCTACTAACTGAAGAAGTGGCAAACCAAATGCGGCTGTCTTGCCAGTTCCAGTCTGTGCAAGGCCAACAAGATCTTTTGTTCCACTTAATAAAACTGGAATAGCTTTTTCCTGTATCGGTGTAGGGTTTTTGAATCCTAATGCATCAGTTGCCTGGATCAATTTTGAATCTAATCCTAACCCTTCGAATGTGATCATGCGACTTTAAAATTTTCGGCAAAGGTAACTGTATTAAGGCCGATGGGTATTTTTAATTATTTAGAAACAATTGACCTTGAAAAACTGAATCCTAACGAATGTATTAGCATGCTTATGCTCATCCGGCAAAAACGTGCATCCAATTCAGGCAAAAATCCGCATTAACGTGCTATTGAAAGGGCGTTGGTAATAAAGCATATTTGTTCTATCAATTTTTTAAAAATGAAGCATTACAAACTCATCAAGATCTTTTTAATGATCGTTATTAATACAATAATAGTATTAGGAGGAACTCATGCTGAACATATAAAGGTTATTAAAAAAGAGCCTGCGGCAGGATCAGAAAAAGATGTGTTTCCTGACCTTTTATATTTTGCCAGCTATCTCTATCAATGAATCGTTCGCCAGGACGTTAACCAACTATAATAAATGATCAATCGTTTGCAATATTAAATGTCCCGGTTTTACGGGGCTTTTTTTTCACATTGTTATGCTAATGAAATAAGCTAACAAGTAAAGAACTTTGTATTAAGTTTTTTACATGAAAAATAGAATACACGATAACCCTGTACTTCAAAATAGAATTGAATTCAAAGAACTTTGCGAAGAATCTAGTGGAACAAGAACAGTTGCAGAAATAACATTAAAGAGTGGGGGAAAGATCCCGCTTCATTATCATTTCGAGTTTTCAGAATACTATGAAGTGCTGGAAGGTGAATTGAAAATGCAAGTTGGAAAAGAGATCAAAACATTGCATAAGGGAGACTACCTACTTATTCCTGTTAATACAGTTCACCGGTATTTTAATGAGAGTGATAATGATGTAAAATTTAAAGTTGTGATACAACCAGGCAATATCGGTTATCAATTGCTTGTCTCAGTTTTGAACGGTCTTGCAAGAGATAGAAAAGTAAATAGGCAAGGGTTGCCTACAAATTGGCTGATCCGCGGTTATTTATCGGTTGCTTCAGGGTCAAACGTTCCGGGGATCTTATCATGGTTGCAACCCTTATTAAATTGGCTTTATAAAATTGCTATTAAGAAAAAGGTCGATAAACAATTACTTGCAAAATATTACATGTAAAGATCATTTATAAAAGTTTAGTAGATTGTAACTGCTTCATGATAAGATCCGTTCGCAATATTTTTCTTTTTATCATAATTTCCTTTTCGCTTTATCAAAAAGCGAATGCACAACGTTTTAATTTTTCTTTTGAACAATTTACAACAGATAATGGGCTTTCACATGAAAGTGTCATTAACCTTACAAAGGACCGGGATGGCTTTCTGTGGATCGGAACTGCTAATGGCTTAAACCGGTTTGATGGAATTTCTTTCAAGATATTTCGCAATAATCCAAATAGTGATCAAACGATCTCCGGAAATTATATTGCAGGTACCACACTTGACAAGAATGGTTATTTATGGTTAGCTACAAATTATGGATTGTGCAGGCTGAATACACATACATTAAAAGTTGACAGGATCGACCTTAAAGATAGCTCCGATAATTATTCCCGGTATGATGTAATGTCTGGTGAATTCGATAAAGATGGTATTGGTTGGTTCATCGCTAATGATTATTTGTATGCTGTGAACCAGGAAACATTTAAATGGAAAAGATATCCATTACCTGCAGCACGTTTTCATGGTAATTCATCCCAGGTCGATAGCAAGAACCGGGTATGGTTATCTATTGGAAGGGCAAAATATTTATTTGATCCTAAGACTGAAAAATTCAGATACCTGATCGGTTTTGATTGGTCGCATCGTAACTCAGATATTCTTTGCGGTTCAATAAAAGAAGATGCAAGTGGTCAATTGTGGATGGCAACGTGGGCACATGGATTTTATGTTTGGAATGAGAGCAAGCAGGAGTTAGAGAAAAAAGAAACGGCACCCGAGTCATTGACCGCATTTGAATTTGATAAGGATGAGCAGGGCAAACCATTCATGTGGTGTGGGGGCGGAGCATACGGACTAATGGCTTATGATACGTCAGAAAAAAAATTCTTTTATTTTAAGAATGATCCCAGGGATAAATACACACATAATCTTGGCCAAACTGTATACGTACTTCGTGATACAAGTTCAGGAATTGTATGGTTAGGTACTGAGAATGGTTTGGAGAAGTATGATCCGCATACAATTCGTTTTCGGCGTTATCGTATATGGCAGGATGAAAACGAGCTTACCAACTCACAGTATTTTTTTACCAGTGGTTTTGTACAGGATAAAACCGATAAGACCGGCAATACATGGTGGGTAAGCGTTTGGATCGGTGGTTTATACAAATGGAACAGGAGTAAATTGACATTAGATGAAAATTATGAGCAAACAAAAGGAATTAAAGAGGCTGGTATATTTTCCATTGTGCAGGCAAAAGATGGAATGATATGGATCGGCCACGGCCAGGGAGTGCAGGTGCTTGATCCAAGAACAAATAAATTCATACGTCACTTTGTCGATTTTTTCCCAAATAAAAAAGAAAGATTCAATGTGACGTTTATTTCTGAAGACTCAAAGTCTAACATGTGGTTTTCCACTTACCAGGGATTGTTTTCATATGATCGAAAAGGAGATTCGATCATTAACTGGTGGGATCGTATTCCATCGTTACAAAAAATATATCCTTTAAATATCAGGGAAGATGCTGAAGGGTATATATGGTTCTCGTCAGCAAAAGGATTAGGAAGAATTGACCCGCTTAAAAGTGAATTGACTTTTTTTACTAACGCTAACAGAAAAAATAAAAAACTTCCAGATGACGAACATGGCAGTTTGTATATTGATAAATCACAACATATTTGGGTATCTGGAGTAGGTTATATAGCGATGCTTGACAAGCAAGGAGAAGTACTAAATCTATATTCGGACAAAACTGGTTATATGGGCTCTTCAGGTTTTGGATTAGCGGAGGATCCTTATGGGTTTTTTTGGATAGCAACTGATAATAAGCTTCATCGACTTGATCCATCGAATGGTCATTTTGATTATTTTGATAAGAATGATGGCTTATTTAATAATAAGATAGCAGATGGATTTTATATGAGTAACGACGGAGAATTGTTTCTCGGATTCAACGGCGCCATCAAC
>JGI24806J26614_1000699_pt1 | contig 11036 bp, 8 predicted proteins | sample Kansoi200umMDA_FD_26614 | JGI IMG/M metagenome (IMG submission 26614)
GTTAATTAAAGTAGTAAATTATGTTGCCATAGTAAAAGGTTATAATATTTCGTCATATTTGGTATTGAATTTGCCCTAAGGAGACAATACATTATTTTTACATAATTGAATAATACCCTGCACAAAAGTCTCAACATATTAAAATGGTTTTTTCTTACACTGATATTTTGGTTGGCGCTTGCCATTTTGCTCATTTATGTATTACCTGATTATTCCAAACTGGTTTTTGTCATTTTAATATTGGGTTGGTTCGTAGCCTGGGTATTTGTTTTCAAAAAGGCCCGTCAAAAAGCCTGGTTTTTTCTTTCCATGGCAATATTTGTCCTTTTTACCTGGTGTGTATTACAATTAAGCATCGTACAAAATTATCTGGTCGGCGAAGTCGCCGCTACCTTGTCGGATAAACTGCATGCGAAAGTAAGGGTACAACATATAAATTACCGGTTTTTTGATAAGATGGCCATGAGCGGCCTGTTGGTGGAAGATCAGCAAAAAGACACCTTGCTGTATGCCGGCAGTGCAAGCGTAAATATCACCGACTGGTTCTTTCTGAAAAATAAGGCCACCTTAAAATATGTTTCACTGGATGATGCGGTCGTCAATATGCAACGGACAGACTCAGTCTGGAATTACCAGTTTTTAGTTGACTATTTTGGCGGACCTGCAGATTCTTCGGCTAAGAAGAAAGGCGGGATTGAATTTGACATCAAAATATTCCGGTTTACAAATATCCAGTTCAATAAAGTTGACAAATGGGCCGGGAGCAATATGAAGATGGCGGTTAAGAAATTAGACCTGTATGCGGATGACGTAAAAATAATGTATTGTCTCCTTAGGGCAAATTCAATACCAAATATGACGAAATATTATAACCTTTTACTATGGCAACATAATTTACTACTTTAATTAACAGTTTATCAAAAACAGCCGGTACCGTGCAGTATACCGGATAAAAAGAAAATGTTAGCAGCTATCTGCGGGCTAAAATTACAGCCCCGGATATTTAATTTATATACTGTATAACAGCATCAAAAATAGTCATAAAAAAATAAGCAGCATAAAAGCGGTTACGATGCGCTGAATAAGCAAATGTCATTTATAGAGGGTTGATTGGTTAAAATTACTGCCGGCGATCCATACCATTTTTATTTTTATTTTATCGTGCTAAAAAATCTACGCCATAAAAAATAATTGCAGGGAATTCCGGCGAGGCGTCCGGGTTTATTGCACCTGCATCAAAATTTTGTTGTTAAAATAGATTACAACTCCTTTACCCGTAGCGGCATCATTTAAATAAATATGCCGCCCCTTGATGTTATTTAGTAAAAGCTTAAGATTGTTGTAAAGGTGCTAACTTCCTGCAGGCACATAATTATACTAACCTATTTGTAACTTGCGGTAATGAATAAAAAATTATTACGCTGGATCAAAATAATTGTGTTCCTGTATTGTTTTATCGGTATTGTATTATATTATTTGCAAAATATATTTCTATTTCATCCTACTGCGCTGGCCAGGGATTATCAATACAGCTTTGATGGCCCATTTGCCGAAGTAGAAATCGCATTCAATGAAACTGACACGCTGAATATGGTGCAATTTTACCCGGCCGATTCTGTCAAGAGAAGGGGGGTGGTGATTTATTTTCATGGAAACAGGGGTAATATAAACCGCTACGCAAGGTTTGTACCGGGCTTTACCCGTCACGGTTATGAAGTATGGATGGGCGATTACCCGGGTTTTGGGAAATCAGTGGGCCGGAGAAATGAAAAGATCTTATACCAGCAGGCGGAACAGGTTTATAAAATGGCCGCTGCAAAATATCAGCAGGATAGCATCATTATTTATGGAAAGTCACTGGGGACCGGCATTGCATCCTATCTTGCATCAGTTAAGGACTGCAAACAGCTAATTTTAGAAACACCTTATTTTAGTATACCCGCTGTCTTTGGGTGTTATGCTTTTATCTATCCAACCACCAGTATGTCGGATTATAAAATCCCTACCAATGAATACTTGCAGGAAGTAAAAGAACCCATTACCATTTTTCATGGTACCGGAGACTGGGTGATCCCCTATCGCTGTGCGGTGAAATTAAAAACGGTATTAAAGCCGGCAGACCAGTTTATAACGATCGAAAATGGTTCACACCGCGGATTAAATAAATATCCTTTATTTCAACAAAAACTGGACTCTTTATTAAAAAATTAACACAGATCACCTCCGCACCCGCCAGTCCCGCTTTGCTACTACTGCGTCCCTTTTTAAACCCGCATATTTTGTTTGTTGCCACGGGTCTTCGGAAGTGAGGCCGATATTCTTCACAGCTTTGCTGTAAGGATTTGTTCATTTCCACAAGGCTCATTTAAAAAGTTGCGATTTGGAAAACCGGTTTTAAGTCATTGTTTTTTCTTCAACCAGCTGTACTTTTTTTCTGCCTGTTTTCAATTGATAGGAGCATCCCACTTTTAAAGCATAATTCTCTTTGCCATGTCCTACGGGGAAATTAAAGCAAATCGGGTAACTATAATTTTTTACTACATCATGGATGGCCTCTTCAATGGCCTTCCCAAAAGGCCGGTCCGTATCGCGTACATCCGTAAATCCGCCAATGATGAGTCCTGCCAGCCCGTCCAGTTTACCGCTACGTTTTAACTGGTATAACATCCTGTCTGTGCTATAGATCATTTCGCCGATGTCTTCTATAAATAAAATTTTATGGTTAGTTTTGATGTCAGAAGGCGTCCCGATAAGATGCGTTAGGAGCGCCAGGTTTCCGCCAATCAAAATCCCTGTTGCAGTTCCCTGTTTATTAAAAGGATGTGCCGCACATTTATAATTTCCTTTCTTACCAATGATCGCCCTGTGTAATGATTGTACGTATTCATTACTGTATTCACCATTATTAAAGGCGTTTGCCATTGGAGAATGTATGGACGCGATCTTATAATTTGAATAAATATGTGCGTGCAAAATGGTGATATCACTATAACCGATGATCCATTTTGGCTTCTTTTTAAATCGCGTAAAATCCAATCGGTCGATGATCCTTGTAACGCCATATCCTCCGCGGGCGCAAAGGATAGCTTTTATGCCGTCATCCTCCAGCATTGCCTGCAATTCATTCAACCGTTCTTCATCGGTGCCGGAAAAATAATTGCCGGAACTGCTGCCAAGGGTCTTGCCCACCATTACTTCAAAGCCCCATTGCTGTAACGTGTCAATACAGGTTTGAGCGTTTTCCGTTGCCATGTACCCTGCCGGACAGGTAATGCCTATCGTATCGCCTTTTATTAAATAGGGAGGAATTTTTATCATATGATTTCCGTTAATATACATTCATTCAGCTGAACCGATAACTTATGTCTGACACCACATTTCAACGCAAAATTATTTTTCTGGTGCCCTACGGGGAAGCCAAAACAAACGGGGTAACTATATTCGCTTACTTTTTCCAGTACAATTTCTTCCAGCGTTTTTCCAAATTCTTCCCCTTCATCATCTTTCTTAATTTTAAAACCGCCGATGATCAGTCCCCGCAGGCCCATCAGTTTGCCGCTGCGTTTCAGGTTCCAGAACATGCGGTCGATACTATACAGGTATTCACCCGTATCTTCCACAAACAGGATCTTATTTGTAGTTACCAGGTCGCTCCTGCTTCCGGTTAACGATTCAATGGTTTTTAAATTCCCGCCCACCAGCACGCCGCTTGCAACACCCGTTTTGTTTTTTGTACCGGATAAAAAAGTATAGCTTATTTTTCCCCCGCTCAGGCATTTTTGGATGCTTTCAATGGTTTCTTTCTGTATTGGCTCAGCGAGGTCCCAGTTATCCGGAAAGCTATTGCACATTTTAGCGTGTATGGAGGCAATGCCATAGTTACGGTTCAAATGGCTATGCATCACCGTAACGTCACTAAAGCCAATGATCCATTTAGGGTGAGCCGCGAATTGTTTAAAATCCATTTTGTCGATGATACGCACCAGGCCATAACCACCCCTTGCACACAAAATGGCTTTGATCTTTTTATTATCCAACATCTGTTGAAAGTCATGCAGTCTTTCTTCATCAGTGCCGCCAAATGTAAATTCCTTTTTACCTATCGTATTACCCATGCTGATATTGAAGCCCCATTCTGTTAATTTAATTACCGCCGGTTGAATTTCTTCCAGTGTGATATAACCGGCAGGACAGGTGATACCGATCGTGTCCCCTTTTTCCAGGTACGTTGGAATAACGGGCATGAAGCCAGGACGATTTATCTCATGCCCTTTTGTATTACCGGTGATGGCTGAGGCAAATGGAACGAAAGCGGATAGAAAGTTTTTTCGGTTCATAATTATTTCATTGCACGAATTTACTTGTTACACAAATGGCCGGATTCAAAACAGGGTTCGAAATTGAATGCCATTTCTTATTTCGCACGCCAGCTCAAAACCGTTCATCATTAATAATACCATCATTGAAATCCCATTCCCCCTTTGAGCGCTTTCCGGTACTTGCGCAGGTCAAATTTATAATAGTAAGGTGCTTTGTGAGCCAGGCCTTTTTTGGTTTCGTTTAGTTTTTTTAAAGATGCCGGTGCCTACTATCCTGCGCTGAAAATTTCTCCGCTCTAATTTCCTGTCCGGGATCGTTTCACGTAATTTTTCCAGTTCAGGCATAGTAAGCTTTTCAGGTAAAAGATTATAACCACCGGGGTGGTAATTTAGTTGTAACTGCAAATTCTCCAATGCCTTATTTAAAATGTCCCGGGGATCAACCCAAATATGATGCAGTCCACGGAAATATGCCGCAGGTATTTCTCGTGTCCCCTCAAATAATGATCCCTCAATCCTGTATCAAAACTCATATTATAAAAGTAAACGCCTGCGGGCAGATTAAAAATAAAATTATCACAATAACAAAATAATTTACCTCTTTTATGTCGTACTGTCCAGCCATCTTTTTCTTTGTTTGGGTAATGTACTTGCTTTAGGTAAATTTGCATCGTTTTAGCATGAGGAAGAGAAGATAAGCAAATGCCCTAAGCCCCATTCATACGATACCTTCCCTGTTAACAGGAATATTTTGTTGAGAATTGATAAGCCTTGCACGGGGTAGTCCGGCCGGCAGGATGCTTAATGATGGTACAGACCGGCGATAAAAATAAAAATTAATGAAAGATCCAAAAAGATACTTAATTACTTCCGCTCTTCCTTACGCAAATGGCCCCAAGCATATCGGGCACCTGGCTGGAGCCTATTTGCCTGCGGATATATATGTACGTTACCTGAGGGCACAGAAGAAAGACGTGGTGTATATCTCCGGCAGCGATGAGCACGGCGCTGCCATAACTATCCAGGCAATGAAAGAAAACACCACGCCGCGTGAAATTGTAGATAAATACCATGCCCTGCTGAAAAGCAATATGGCCGACCTGGGTATTTCCTTTGATATATACCACCGCACCAGTTCACTTTTACACCACGAGACGGCCCGTGAATTCTTCACAGACCTGAATGATAAGGGCGACCTCGAAATAATGGAGACACAACAATATTTTGACGAGGAAGCCAATACATTTTTAGCAGACCGGTATATTGTGGGTACCTGCCCGGTTTGTGCCAACCCAAAAGCATATGGCGACCAATGTGAGAATTGCGGCACATCGCTTAGCCCCGAGCAGCTGGTTAACCCCTATAGCACACTGAGTGGTAAACCACCGGTAAAAAGGGCCACTACACATTGGTATTTGCCCCTGGATAAATATGAAGGGTTTTTACACAAATGGATCCTGGAAGACCATAAAAATGACTGGAAGGGGAATGTGCTCGGACAATGTAAGAGTTGGCTGGATATGGGCTTGCAGCCAAGGGCTGTTACCCGCGACCTTGATTGGGGCATTGCATTGCCTGGTAATGTGGAAGGTGGCCGGGGAAAGGTTTTGTATGTTTGGTTTGACGCACCCATCGGCTATATCAGTGCAACCAAACAATGGGCAATCGATAATAACAGGGACTGGAAACCCTATTGGTACAATGAAGACACCAAGCTGGTCCATTTTATCGGGAAGGACAATATTGTTTTTCATGCCATAATATTTCCAGTCATGTTAAAACTCCATGGTAATATTTTACCGGATAACGTTCCCAGCAATGAGTTTATGAACCTGGAAGGGGATAAGATGAGTACCAGCCGCGGATGGAGCATCGAGATGGAAGACTATATCAATGATTTTGTGAAAAAGGAAAATGGCGGCGACCAGATGGTGGATGCACTGCGCTATTATTTAACGGCGATAGCTCCGGAAACAAAGGACAGTGAATTTACCTGGAAGGGATTCCAGGATGCAGTGAAGGGTGAGTTGGTAGACGTATTTGGTAATTTTGTGAACAGGGCCTTTGTGTTGATGCACAAATTATGCAAAGGAAAAGTACCGCCCCTTCATGCTGATATCATGGATGATGCGGATCGTGCACTATTCGCGGAAATGATAAAGACTAAAAGCAGCATCGAAAAATTCATAGAGGGCTATAAATTCAGGGATGCATTGTATGAAGTGATTGACCTGGCAAGAAAGGGTAACAAGTACATGCAGGACAAGCAACCCTGGATAGTTGCCAGGGACGCTAACGGTAACGGGCAGGCGATGAGCCCCGGCGCCCGGAAGCTAATTGACAACTGCCTGCACATTTGTTTGCAGCTTACGGCCAACCTGGCGGTATTTATCAACCCGTTCCTGCCTTTCGCAGCAAGGAAGATGTGCTACATGATGAAGGTGGTTGATAAAATACTTGACTGGGAAAATGCTGGTAAAGGTAAACTATTGAGTGTAGGTTATTCTTTAAGGGAACCTCAGTTGCTGTTCAGAAAGATAGAGGATTCGGAAGTTACCGCACAGATAGAAAAATTAAAGATCAAAAGCTCAAAATTAGAAATGGAAAAAACTTCTCAACCGGCAGACACAGGGGGTGCTTCCATGGAGGCAGGCTCACTAAATAACCCGGCTGCTGAGCCCGCCATCTCCTTGCAGGGTAGCGTGGGCATCAAAAGCAGGGATAGCATCGCATTCGAGGATTTTGCAAAGATCGAGCTCAAAGTAGGTACCATTTTATCTGCCGAAAAAATCGCGAAGGCAGACAAGCTATTGAAACTGGAGATAGACATGGGCGTCGAAAAAAGAACGATCGTAAGCGGGATCGCACAGCACTTTGACCCGGCCGCTATTATAGGAAAGCAGGTGGTGGTGGTAGCCAATCTTGCTCCCAGGAAAATGAGGGGAATAGAAAGCAATGGTATGATCTTAATGGCAGAAGACAAAGCCGGCAAACTTCACTTTATCAGTCCCGACAATAAGATAGCGGAGGGCAGCGGGGTAAGCTGAATTTAAACGGGGCAGGTTGCAGGTCGATCGTTAAAAAAACCAACGATGTAGTATTCCGCCCTCACCATTCGTCTCTATCACCCTTTATGGCGCTTTTATCGGGAAAGTAATTACCAGCGTGCATCCTTTACCGGGAGCTGTGATAATTTCTACTTTGCCATTATAGGCGTCTACGCGGTTAAAAATATTTATGAAACCGATGCCGGTAGTTTTTTGTGTTGCCTTATCAAAACCTTTGCCTTTGTCGCTAATGACCAGTTCCATGTTTTGATTCACTTCTTTCAATGAAATGACCGCCTCTTTTGTTTCGGCGTATTTAAGGATATTATTACTTTGCTCCTGGATGATGCGGTAAACCATCAGTTGCTGATCCGGGGATAATTTTACTACTACTACATCCTTGATGTGTATGATTAGTTTAATGTTCTTTAACAGCAACATTGTAGACGCAATATCGGCCAGCCCTTTTTTCAAACCTGCATTTGTTATTACAGTTGAGGTAAGCGTTTTTGACAACCTCCTTATCTCCTCCACGGCCATTAACAGGTATTCGTTTGCTTTTTCCAGCAGCTCAGTCGGGCCCCCTCCTTTATTTTTTGCCACGCAAATATGCAATTTGGCACTCATTAGCAGCTGGTTTACATTGTCGTGCAGCTCCCAGCAGATCCGGTTCCTTTCTTTTTCCTGGGCGTTGATAGTAGCCTGGTTGATCATCTTTTGTTTTTGGACCTGTTCATGAAGTAACTGCGCTTCCAATTTTTTTCTGCCGGTAATATCCTGCATCGCGCCGATAACACGGGTGAGTTTGCCTTCCTCATAAATAGCATGTGCCTTATCCAGTAAAAACCTGTAACTGCCATCCGCCAGCCGGAAGCGATACTCATTTTCCCAATTTATTATATTATTTTTTAAGCAATGATCAATATTTATCCTGATCCTGTTTTTATCATCTTCATGTATCTTTTCAAAAAGCCATTCAGGCGTGGGGATTATTTCAGTTGGCTTGTATCCTGAAAACGCGCTGAATGTATCACTGAGGTAAATAAAGCCTGTTGCAATATCCATATCCCAGATCGCGTCAGAACTGGCATTGGTCGCAAATTGGTACCTTTCATACATTTTGCCGGTCTCCCGCTGGGCTGTTTTTTTGTCGGTAATCTCTACCGCGTGTCCGCCTATTAGTTTTTTCTTATTCTTAATGGGTAACAGGAACCAGTAAGAAAGATAAAAACGGGTTGTTCCGTCCCTGCCCGTTACCGCTTCCTCAACAATGATCGTTTTGCCATTTTGTAATACCTCTTTATTTCTTTTCGCGATCGTTGCCAATACTTCCGCGGATCTTTTAACGGCAGAAATATTTTTTCCTGTTGTGCCGGTGGTTAAACCTATAATGTCCAGGAAGCGTGGATTGCCGTATAACAATATGCCATCCTCATCATATATCCAGCCCAGTGTTGGACTATCTTTCATAAAAGACCTGAACACTGATTCGCTTTCCGATAAACGGTCATTTATTTCCTTTACCGCGGTAATTTCAACAATCGACAATACTGCCGCCACCGGTATAGTGAGCTGTTCTTCAAAAATTGCCCGGCAGTTGACGGATAACCATATTTTTCTCCCGTTTATGTGCTCAAGCCCTATTACCACATTATTACTTTCTGCCCCGGTTTGCAAAGCAATGACCGCCGGGTATTCTGCTTCAGGAAATTCACTGCCATCTTCTTTAACGGTTTTCCATTCAGCAGACCTTAATACCTTTCCTTTCATTTCATGCTCCGAAACACCAAAAATTTCAGCTGCTTTTTTATTTGCGGCGGCTATCGTTCCATCCGCATTGATTAACAGAACGCCTTCTGAAAGTGCTTCAACCAGTGTCTGGTATTTATTTTCGGCGATCACAAGGTCTTTTTCCTGTTTAAGCCTCCTGGCAATATTATAGCTGGTAATTACGATGGATGTAATTGTGCCGGTATGATCTTTTATTGCATTACAACAGGTATTGAAAATTAATTTTTTGTCGCCATTATTAAACAGGATGTCACCTTTCCAATAGCCATTATTGAACAGGGTTTTAATTGCAACGCTGAGCCTGGTACCGATCATCTCAAACGGTATCAGGCTAAATAGCTGTTGGCCATGTGCCGTTATTGAATTAAATCCACATATGTCAGCAGCAATATCATTGAAACCTGTAATAATAAAATGAGGATCTGTAATTATTACGGCTTCAGGAGCCGGGTTTTCCAGTTCGTCTTTTGCGCCGGTTGATCTATAACTTACCGAAAGGTTGATAGCAGGTGTGATACTTATATTGCCGGCAATTTGAGCCATGTGTGATTGGATTTTAAAATTGCGCCAACTTAATTGCCTAAATTAAAGTAAACTTAATATTTTATGCTCGAATACCAACGTTATTTCTGTTATTTATATTATTGGTAGCGGCAGGCCCTGTTAAAAGTCTCCGGTAATCTTTCATAAACCGGTAAGCGAATACTATCAGTAGCGCTATCAAAATGCTTTTACATTGGTTTATGTATTTACCAGGAGAGCAATTTTTGTTTGCCGGCCGGCAATGCCCGTTATGCCGAAGTGCTTCATCTGTAAAGTAGCAGCGACCCCTATTTACCCGGGTGGCGCACAATAACATTTACTATATTATTTTATAATTGCTTTTATAAAAAGTCTTAATTTCGGTTTATAAATAGTTGTTTAACTAACTAATTTTATTATATGTCAAAAAGAATTATAAAGAAGGTGGCGGTATTGGGGAGTGGTGTAATGGGAAGCCGTATTGCCTGTCATTTTGCGGGGATCGGGTTACAGGTATTGTTATTGGATATTGCGCCGAAAGAATTGACGGAAGTGGAGAGGGCGAAAAATTTTTCTTTGGAACATCCTGCAGTAAAGAACAGGGTTGTAAATGATGCATTGACCGCGGCGATTAAATCAAACCCTTCGCCGGTATATAACAGGGACGTTGTAAAAAGAATAAAGACGGGCAATTTTACAGATAATATGAAAGATATCGCCGGTTGCGACTGGGTGATAGAAGTGGTGGTGGAGAGACTGGATATCAAGCAATCTGTTTTTGCGGAAGTGGAGAAGTACCGCAGGCCGGGTAGTTTAGTTACGTCCAATACGTCGGGTATCCCTATCCGTATGATGACCGAAGGGAGAGGCGAAGATTTTAAAAAACATTTTTGCGGCACCCACTTTTTTAATCCTCCAAGGTACTTGCGCCTGCTGGAAATCATTCCTACGCCGCATACGGATCCGGAAGTAACAGATTTCCTAATGCGTTACGGTGATTTGTATTTAGGCAAAACAACGGTCCTTTGTAAAGACACTCCGGCATTTATCGCTAACCGCGTCGGTGTATTCGGTATGATGGCCATTATGAATGCCATGGAAAAACTGCAGTTGAATATAGACGAAGTAGAGGCGCTCACCGGGCCGGTTATCGGGAGGCCAAAATCAGCAACCTTCAGAACTGCGGATGTGGTGGGTATCGATACCCTTGTGAAAGTAGCAAAAGGAGTATATGATAACTGTCCCGGTGATGAAGCCAGAGAACAGTTTGAAATACCCGCCTGGCTGAATAAAATGGTAGAGAATAACTGGCTGGGTGATAAAACAGGGCAGGGGTTCTTTAAAAAAATAAAGGGCG
>JGI24806J26614_1000700_pt1 | contig 11036 bp, 12 predicted proteins | sample Kansoi200umMDA_FD_26614 | JGI IMG/M metagenome (IMG submission 26614)
TAAATAAGGAGGAAGAGTCCCAGGCTTTGGAGCTTTAATCAGATTAATGATTGGTTCTTTTGATTCTTGGGGGATGAAGATTAATTTAACTTCCTGCCAATACTGGAAGCTTTATCTTTGTGGACTATTGTTGAAAGCGCATCCACCTTTTCCCCACCCACCAAAAAATCCACCCTAACAGCATCGACATCCCTAAAATCTTTAAACTCCCAATCTAAAGATGCAAACCCTGAAGAAACGGATTTTAACCTGTCATAGAAATCTGTCACCATCTCAGAAAGCGGCATCTCATAAGAAAGCTCCACCTGCACACCGTAATGCTGCATATTAGAAAGTTTCCCCCTTCTATCCTGCACTAGCTCCATAATTGCCCCAATATATTCCTGGGGTGTAAAAATTTCCAGTTTAACCCAGGGCTCTTTAACAATTTTCATTTTTTCCGGGTCAATCTCAGACGGGTTATGGATAACTTCCTCTCCCACTAAATATTCCACCGAAGGCGCTGTTGCCAAAAGGTCAACATTAAACTCACCTGACAGTCTCTCCTGAACAACCTCTGCATGCAAAAGCCCCAAAAACCCACATCTAAATCCCGCCCCCAAAGCGGCCGAATGCTCACTCTCATAAGAAAAAGCCGGATCATTTAATTTGAACCGGGACAAAGCCTCTTTTAAATCAAAGTACTCCGAGGCCTCAATTGGATAAAGCCCCACAAACACCATCGGCTTAACCTCTTTATAACCAGGCAACTGCTCAGTCCCAAAATCAGTCGCGATCGTATCCCCAACCCTGACCGTATCCGACACCTTTATCCCCGTTGCGATATAACCGATCTCACCGGCCGACAACTTCTCCCTTATTTCAAGTTTCGGAGTAAAAATACCACTCTCCAGATTTTGTCCCTCAGCCCGGGTTCCTAAAAAAACAATTTTTTCCTGCGCACCCGGAGTTTGTCCCTCAACTATCCTAACTTGCGCGACCACCCCTTTATAATGGTCAAAATAAGAATCGAAGATTAGGGCTTTTAATGGCTTATCTATTTCCTGCTTCGGTGCGGGCACTCTTTCTATAACCGCTTTCAAAATCTCCTCTACTCCTTCACCACTTTTTCCGGAGGCCAAAATAATCTCACTTTCTAAAAAACCAAAAGTCTCCACTAGTTGTTTTTTATATTTCTCAACATCTGCATTCGGCAAATCAATTTTATTAATCACCGGGATCAGTGTCAGGTTTTGTTCTAAAGCTGCCAGTCCATGGGATAAAGTCTGGGCCTGAATCCCCTGGGTTGCATCAACCAAAATTATTGCCCCTTCAACCGCCGCAAGAGCCCTCGAAACCTCATACGAAAAATCCACATGCCCTGGAGTATCAATCATGTTTAGGGTATAGGGTACAGTGTTTAGCGTATAGTTCATCCTGACAGGCGCAAGTTTAATTGTTATCCCTCTCGCCCTCTCAAGATCCAGCGAATCCAAAATTTGCTCCTGCATCTTATCCCCGGTCACAGTCCCCGTTACCTCCAAAAACCTATCCGCCAAAGTCGACTTCCCATGGTCAACATGTGCAATGATGCTAAAGTTACGAATATTCATATTGTGTATTCTAGCGGAGATAAGGTCTTGTAGCAATTAAACGAAGTTGGCTATATAATCTGACTATGGTCGGATCTAAATCTAGAGAAGTTAAATTAATCTTCATCCCCCAAGAATCAAAAGAACCAATCATTAATCTGATTAAAGCTCCAAAGCCTGGGACTCTTCCTCCTTATTTAGGCTTAGCTGATGAAGCTGCTATTAGTATGGCTCTAGATTTAGGAGAACCAATGGAAAGACGTTTTCAAATCATGGTAGATGCTTCTATTGAAAAAATACATCAGCCATTCGACTTACCTGCAAAGAAGTAGTTATCTCAAACCCCAGTTGTTTCCTCAACTATCCCTTCAGTTTTTGCAGGAAATGTTAACTTTGAAACACGCTTTATTAAATTCACATAAGTTGTTAGCTCCTGAACTCTTAAAAGCCAAACTAAAAGTATATAAATGGAAAGTCCAAAAGTTGATGCAATCCCGGTTAGGATTATTAAATTGACAGTCCTGGTTGTATCAAAAACTAACTGGTCTAAAGCCTTTATAGGAATATAAAGGGCAATTGCCGCAACTAATGATGCCAGTATCATCTTAAGCGCCGGGTTAAACAAACTGTCATTTTCAAACCCCCCGACTTTTTTACCCAAAAAGTATAGAAGTAGTAAAACCGAAATTATTTGTGAAACAGAATAAGAAAGCCCTAAACTCCAAATCTCAAAATGATAAACCATCACAAAAAGGACCGACAAAAATATATTTAATGCCACGGTAATTATTGAAACTAAAACCGGGGTTTTCGTATCCTTAAGCGCATAAAAACCTCTAACAAGAAGCAGGCTAACCGAAGTTGCAGCCAGCCCTAACGCCAGAAAAGCTGCTGTCCTTCCGGTTAAAACGGTATCATCCCAATTAAACTGGCTCGCTCCAAAAACCAACCTGACAATCGGAATTCTTAAAACAATTAACATCGCCGCAGCCGGCAGTGTTAAAAATAAGATCTGGTGCATTGTCGTTAAAAGTGTAATTTTAAACGATTCACCCTCCCCTTTGGATTGCTCCCTTGATAAAACAGGCAGTGCAGCCTGGGCAATCGTCGCCCCAAAAAGCCCAATCGGCACAGCCTGAAGCTGGGTCGATAAAGTTAAAACTGTCACCGAAGAATTTGCCAAAAGCGACGCCAACGCAATGCCGACGGTATCACTGACTTGCTCTGCCACAAGCCCAATATTCCTAATACTCATCAGCTTAAAAATATCCCTGACCCCCTTATTAAAAATGTCAAAAGTAATTTTGTACTGAAACCCTAACGCCCGAACCAGGGGAATCTGGATTAAAACATGCAGAAGCGCCCCAATTACAATTCCATAAGCCGGCGCATAAATTCCAAAAAAAGGAGTTAAAACTGCAATTCCAAAAATAATCCCGATATTATAAAAAAGCGGCGCCAGGGCAGAAATTATAAATCTCTGGTATGACTGGCTCACCGCCATTAAAAATGTCCCAACCACCAAGATTATTTGAGCCCCTAAAATAATCCTGGTTAACTCATCTGTTAAAACTTTTTTCTCACCGGTAAACCCCGGTACAAAAAAACTATTTAAAAAAGGCGTAAAAATAATTGCAATTAAAACTGCCAGGGCAAAAGCCACCAAAGCCAGATTTAAAATATTTGATGCAAACTCAAAAGCCTCACTCTCTTTTTTATGGTTTAAATACTCAGAAAAAATCGGGATAAAAGCTACAGTAAAAGCCCCGAAAATTAACAAATTAAACAGAAGCTCCGGGACTTTATTGGCTCCAAAAAAAATGTCAGTTGTCGCCGTATCAAAATTATGCAAAAGCAGCCTGTTTCTAATCAGCCCCAAAAACCTCGACCCAAAAACCGCCACCATCAAAATCGTCGCCCCCGACAAAATATTATTTTGCCTTGTAGAAAGAATTGACAGAAATGATTTAACCATTTGAAATTTCTAAGTGCTCTAAATTCTAATTGGTCTAAAAAATACCCAATGACCCAATACTTAGAAATTGGGATTTGTTTAGAACTTAGGTTAATTAGTAATTAGAACTTTTACAGCCTGATTATTCCATTTTATGGCATGTGGATAAGTTTTCCAAGGATCAATTTAAGCTTTTTTAATAAAGTTGTGGATAATTTTTGGGGCTAAATCACTAGATTGCGAATCTGGAACAGATTAGAAATTCATATGCTAAAATAGCATCATGTCTGAGGTAAAAGTTTTAGAAGAAGTTAACCACGGAATGATTAATATTAAATTCGATGAGCAAAGATACACTAAATCATTTGAAGCCGAAAATAATAGATTACCGGAAAAATTACAAGATCTAGAACATAGCTTTGAATGGCCGTTTGATCCATCTTCTATTGTAGAAATCGGGCAATTTTATGGCGAATTCTTAGATCGTCATAATCACCCTGGAATCGATCTCAATGCTTCAATGGGTACTCCTGTCCTAGCCCCTCATGGTGGCGAGCTTCTTATGGTCGAAGATAAGGATAGAAATAAAGAATGGGGAGTTTCACTGGCTGATATTTATCTCTATGATGAAAATAAAGGCTTACTACAAACATTTGGCCATTTAGATTTAAAAGATATCAGAGATCGAATAAGCAGATCCGAACTGGGTAGATCGGTTAAAAAAGGCCAAACAATAGGCGTTATTGGGGAATTTCAGAACAAAGATTTTTCTAACCCTCATCTTCATTATGAATTATCATGGAGCAAAACTAATGCATTCGTTATCCCTCTGGTTGAAGGAAGAAAGTATAATCCCCTACTCTTACTAAAAGATTTACGCAAAGGGAATAAGACTTAGCTTAATTTATAAGTTTTAATGGCAATACTGTAGAAGGTGTCACTTTATCAATCCAAATTACAGCATCATAACGACCACCAATGACTTGTTTATCCTCTTCCATAGGATTGTCATAACGAGGATCAAAAGCAAATCCAAGCGTTCGTTCTATTAGGGGAGAGGTCCGCCATGACTTAAAGAAGGCAAATTCTTTAACCGGGCGTAAATCTACAATCCCTACTGGGACTTGAGTTTTTGCAAAAAAATATTCATAAGAACCAGTTGGCGCTTTTGGAATTACTCCCTGAATAATATTGTTATACTCAAACTCAAAAGGCTCCTTTTCAAAGTTTGCTTTAACACCATTGACTAATCCTTCATTGCAAAAAGTTGCAAAATTTAAATATGCATGGCCAAGGCGTTCCCTCAAATACTCACCTAACGGCTTCCAGTCTTCAAAATATGCATATTTTGAAGTATTTTTACTAGCAATGTGAGAGTTATGTGCCCAAAGTGCTAATTTACCCTCTTCTTCTACCTCATCTAAGAATCTGAAAGTATTTCTTGCCATCAGTTCGTCACGCTCATTCAGGGTCTCTTGCCCAGTTTGTTTAATATCACATCCTTTAAAAGTTAGTTGAGCACTATTATTTTGATTATATTCTCTCATCCACTGGACGAGATCAAAAACTTCCTGGGTATTAAATACAAATCCATAACCAATATCAGCTAAAATCTTATGTGGATCCCCCTCCCCGGTTTTAACATACTTATCCATTTTCCTTGCTGGCACTTCTTCCACTTCCATGACTAAACCACCAAATCCCATTTCTTCAACCAAGAACCTGAAAACTCTATGCCTTACCAAAGCAAATTCCTTATTTCCGTGTGTTTGCTCCCCTAACCCCACAAGTCTTGCATTCCCAATAACACTTTTTAACGGCTGCATATCTTTATTTATTTGCTTGGGATCTAAAGACGTTAACTGAATAGCCTGATTTCTCAGCCAATCTACAATTTGTAATTCTCTTCGTTCTGGAATAGCCATCGCTGAAGTATATCAAACAAAATAGGACATAAATTCATCCAAGCTTGCATCTAAATGAGCCTGTATGGTACCATTCCGAAGTTATGCCAATACTTAAAAGTTCAAAAAAGAAGATGCGCAGGGATAAAAAAGCTACTGAGCGCCATCAGGAAACAGAAAAAGTTCTAAAAGGCCTTATTAAAGCAATGAGAAGATCCCCCAGTGCTAAAGCTCTTCAGGAAGTTTCTTCTAAGTTAGACAAGGCTGTAAAGACAAATATGATCCACCTTAATAAAGCTTCAAGGCTTAAAAGCAGGCTTTCAAAACACCTCGCCCCTCAATCCAAATAGCTGGAAATTTTAAACCCCAGGAGTGCACCTATAATCCCTCCAACTAAACTCCCGAAAAGTGAGGAGAAAGAAAAAATATCACCCCCCCACATAGCAGGTATATACCCTCCTATACTTGATCCCAATGTCATTCCCAACATTACTAAAATCTTCGGCGACATACCCTAAGTCTATCACGAAGTGAATTGAAAATATCGCGAAGCGAATTAAGATACAAATATCTATCTAATAAAGCTCTTTAATATCACGAAGTGATAAAAAAATATATTCACTCCCAAAGTGTCCTGTACTTTAAAGTGATTTTTCAATAGAATAGTCTTAGCCCTCTTCAAAGGGGGATTTTATCTGTGTCCGTGGCATTCTGCGGACAATGCGAAGCATATGCATGAAACTGCCCAAAAATCAAGACTGAGGGTAAATGTTAATTTACTCCACCCTAAAGAGTTACCTCCAAAGCTTCCCGAAAGGTTCCTCAAATGGCTGCTTTCTTATGGAAGGTTCATTGTTATTGCTGTTGAGATAGTTGTTGTAGCCGCTTTCATAAGCCGCTTTAAGCTTGATGCTGACCTTGATGAGCTAAAAAGAAAGATTAACCTGGACTTACCATACATCGAAGGCTTATCCGCCGATGAAGCTCTAATAAAACAAACTGACCTCAGGCTCTCAACAATCAGCCAAACCTATTCTCAAACGCCCGATTGGGATAAAATCTTTGGAAAAATCACCTCACTGCTTCCAAAATCAATTATCTTTACCAACCTGACAATTGAAAGGACAGCCTCACCAACCAATTTAAATCTTAGGATAAATGCCCAAACTACTTCTAATACAGATTTGGCTATTTTTCTAAACAACCTCAGGAAAGATAATTTTTTCCGGGATATTAACCTGGCCACTATCAATTTTGACCAGGATCAAATCATTTTTACAATAACAGGAGCGACCAAGGATATAAAATAATATGAACCCTCAAGGAAAATCCAGATATTATACCTACATCAGGCCCGTTCTAAGAAACAAGACTGTTAAAACATACAGCTCACTGATTTTCAGCCTGGTTACCATTACGATCTTACTAATTTATGCAATCCGCCCAACCTTAACTACTATAGTTTCTCTGCAAAAAAGTATTGATGAACACCGGGAAATCCTGGAAAACCTAAATAAGAAGGTTTCTGATTTAACCCAGGGGCGTAAAAACTATGAAGCCATTGACCCTGATCTAAAAATTAAACTGGTTGACCTCCTGCCTTACTCACCCGCCATCCCAAGTTTGATAAACAACCTCCTTACAATTACAAACGCCTCTAATGCCACCGTCTCCGGCCTTCAAATCCAGCCTATTGACATGGAAAAACCGCCAAAAACATTAAGCAAAGACGCCCAATTGAAAGAAGTTGAACTAACCTTTAGTATTCAGGGTACATACGCCCAATCTACCCATATTTTGCAATCTCTCAAAAACATTAGCAGGCTAATTAAAATTGAATCGGTTGTTTTTAATAAACCAGTTGATTCCCCTTTAATTATGACGGTTAACGCTAAAGCATTATTTATTAAAAACCCATGACCCAAAGACAATTTGTAGCAGTTTTAATAATAACTTTCCTGGTAGTTGTAATCTGGATCGTCTCAGACATAATTCATGCCAGGCCAAGTGAAACTTTAAACCCCAAAGTCAAAACTTTACTTGACCCTATTAACCCTAATTTTGATAAAGCAATTTTAGATCAAGTTAAAAATGTTGGAAAAATCGAACCTCTAAAAGAAAGCAGCAAAAGCAGTACTGTCTCAACCGGTTCAGCAATAACCAGATGAAAATTCCGACCCTACTTGGTTTAGCACTCTTAATAACAGCCCTGGCATTTGGGGTAATCGGCTACCTCCAGAAGACAAAAGAAGGTTTACAAGAAAAGCCTTTCTATCTTCCTGAGGGTATTCAGGTCCTCAACCTTCAAGACAACCAGGCTACAATAGTCTGGTCTACAAACAACGCCACACTAGGCCAGGTAATTTTTGGGACCGGTTCCAGTTTAAATGTTACTCAAGCCGATAATCGCGACCAGGATAGTCTTAAAGAACATTTCGTTCATTTTGTTACCCTAAATGATTTAAAACCAAACACCAAATATTTTTTCAAAATTAAATCCTCAAGTTTTACTTATCCTGAACAACCGCTTGATTTTAAAACCGCCAAAACAATCAATAACTCAGAGGACCATCCGTTAAATAAACCCATTAAAGGTACTGTTCTAAACACCAATCTAAACCCTATCGATGAAGCCCTAATATTTCTAAAAATTGAAGACGCCCAGGATATGGCGACCTTTACCTCAACAGCCGGCAATTTCATTATCCCTTTAACAGACCTTCGAAGTAAAAGTTTGGAAAGTTATTATCAGCTCTCCGGACAAAAAATCCCGGCAACTTTACTTATCAAAAAAGGCGATTTAAGCTCGGAAGTTAAGATAACCTTGCCTCAGGATATTTCAACCCTGCCGCCTCTTACAATCGGTCAAAATTTAAACCTGGAGGAATACCTCGCTTCCTCAGAAGCCAGACTTAAAAAACAGAAGAATCTTGAAAGCCCGGAGATTATTGGAAAATTTGATTTAAACAATGACAAAAAAGTTAATTCCCTGGACCTTGCCAAAGTTATCGACCTCTATAATTCAAAACAAAATGATAAAAAAGCTGACTTCAACTCAGACGGGGTAATCGACCAAAAAGATATTGATACAATCTCAAGCGCTTTGGATATTTAAACACTCAAAACTTTATTCACAACTAATGTAAGTCCCATCCTCTCCTCCAAAAGGCCGCTCTTCATTTTAAAATCAGTTTCAAGTGCGAATTTGTAAAGCTCTTTCACCTTCTCCAGAGGAAAATTTCTTTTTTGTCTATCAATTTTTTGGATAACAAATCCGGGCAGATTCTTTTTAGGTTCCATCAGAAGTCTTCTTAGCATGTAATAAATCATAGTCAACAAATATTGTCCTCCATACTCTTCATATAAATTTTCAAACATCCCAAAAGATTTCTTTTGCTTTTCTGCCAGGCTATCCAGGAAAGGAAAAACCGATTGTTCATCTTTTTCCTCAAACAAAATTACCTGGGCATTTAATTTTGGGGCCTGTTTTAAAAGCGGACTAGCCGCCGGAATTTTTTTCGAAAACTTCAATATTAAAGTTAAGCCTGGATCATCAGGCAGTTTCTCTAATACACCTTGTCCTGCGTATACCGAAGGGTCAAAATCTTCTAAAATCACCAGTCTTTTCTCTGAAAATAGTTGTGAAGTTGAAGCACTTATCAAGGCCTGTTCAAGATTTTGGTTTTTGGATGAAATTTCAGTTATTGAAAACCCGTCGAATCCTTTTTTTATTAGAGAAATCTTCTGGGATATTCCCGATATCCCGCTTCCATGAATTATTAAAATATTACTTGCCATTTTTTTCTAAAACTGCGCTTTGGGTACTCTCCTCCTGAAGCTTCTGCCTGACAAAATCATTAACTGTTTTATATTGTGAAGCCGAAGAAGCCTGGTCATTGCTTTCATCAGGCGAAACTAAAACATACCCGCCGTATTTTACAGGCGACCCGACATTAAAGACAGTTTTTCCTCCTCCTAAGTCTCCCAATACAATGCTTGAAGTTCCCGCCATCTTTTTAACCAGGCCATAAAAATCTAAAAATCTTTCTTTTTCAATATCAGTCTCAACACTACTACCAAAAGTGCTAAAAAGCCCGGTTATTTTTTGAGGGTTTATCAAAGTCTGCAAAGATAACGCCTTATCCCTGAAAGCTTGCAAAACCAGCTGTTGCCTTCTGGACCTGGCAAAATCCGATCCTTCCCCATTAGTCCCCATCCTGCTTCTGACAAACTTTAAAGCAGTCTCCCCATCCATGTGGGTTTTCCCTTTAGTATAGTGGATATGCTCAAACCGGCAGGCAAAATCCGCCGCCTCGGTCGCTATTTTATCCTTATCATCTACCAGAAGTTTTTGTTTCCCACTCTTAATATTTAATTTCCTGTCAGGGTCAATCTCTTTTAATCTCTCCTCCGTTAAATCAACCTCTTTTTCTATAAGCCCGCAAAGGTCATCCTCTTTCCCTGTAACCGGATAATTATAGTCATCAAAAGTCTTTGGGACCTCAACATCGATACCTTCAACTAAATCAATCGCCTTAGCAAACCCGTCAAAATCCAACCTGATTGCATAATGAATTGGAATCCCCAAAATATCATCAATCTTATCTTCAGCAAATTTTAGCCCGCCCTCAGGCCTTTCAACCCCTATCTCATAAACTGAGTTAACTTTACCGGATACATCAGCCACCCAAAGGTCTCTTGGGACAGAAATCAAAGTTGCCCTATTTGTTTTTAAGTCATAGGAGGCTACAATTATTGAATCCGTTAACTCCGGGCCATCGTGTTTCCCTCCAGCATTCCCTAAAAGCAAAACGTTAACCCGATCATCCGTACTTCTTAAAGGGTTTTGCTGCGTCACAGTTGAGTAAACATATTTAAAAGCAGAAGAGCCTGAAGAAAAAAATGACCAGATTGCCGCTATCACGATAATTATTGAAGCTAAAATAAAAATGGGCTTAACTATCCCAAAAAAACCCGGCTTTTTTCTCGCACCCGTTTCCAAGTTTATTTTTTTAAAATCTGAATCCATAAGCAGGGGGTTATTTTTCGAAAGAAGTGAGAAAATACCTTAGAAACTATAATAATCTTTAAGGAACCTTCTCGCTATCACTCGAAGAATATCATACACCAGCGCACTCCTGGACAATTTTAACAAACTCCTCAGCTGAAAGTGATGCCTTACCAATTAAAAGCCCGCTGATATTTTCCTGTTCAACGAATTTTTTACAGTTTTCAGAATTGACACTGCCTCCATATAAAACCTCCAGCCCCTGATACTTTGCTTTAACTTTACCCGCAACTTCATCAGCATCCTCCGGCGTATCCGGATTCCCGGTTCCAATCGCAAAAACAGGCTCATAAGCTGCTACTTTACACCCCTCAGGAACGGGTGTATCAGCCCCCTGAATACAAACCAGGGGAATAATCTCATGGGTCAAAGCCTGCCTGGTTTTTTGGGCAACTTGTTCATCACTCTCTGAAAAATTTTGCCTTCTCTCGGAATGCCCTATTATACTAACCTCGACAAACTGTTTTAAAATTGAAGCTGCCTCCTCACCAGTATAAGCCCCTTCATCAAAAGGCGACAAGTCCTGGGATCGATGTTGA
>JGI24806J26614_1000702_pt1 | contig 11028 bp, 2 predicted proteins | sample Kansoi200umMDA_FD_26614 | JGI IMG/M metagenome (IMG submission 26614)
AAAAAATTCACAATACTTACTACACCCAACCGGCATTATTTACCATTGAATATGCAGTAGCGAAACTTTGGATGAGTTGGGGAATCAAACCAGCCGCTTTTATCGGGCATAGCATCGGGGAATTTGTAGCTGCACACCTTGCCGGTGTGTTCAGCCTGAAGGACGGACTATTCCTTATTTTTTCCAGGGGGCAAATGATGTCTGCCCTGGCTACAGGTTCCATGCTGAGCGTACGGACAGGAGAAGAAAAAATAAAATCCCTGCTACCGGCAGAAATTTCGCTCGCAGCTTTAAATGCTCCCAACTTATCAGTTATATCAGGACCTGAAAAAAAGATGAGAGAGTTTTCCGAAACACTTAGTTCTGGGGGCATCGCCAATAAATTTTTACAAACCAGTCATGCGTTTCATTCTGCTATGATGGAACCCATAGTGGCAGAATTTGAAAAACTGGTTTCCTCCATTCAAATGCATCACCCCGTCATACCCATTGTATCTACATTCACAGGTAAATGGATTCATCAGGATGAAATGGGAAATCCATCTTACTGGTCCCGGCAACTCCGATCACCAGTGCGCTTTTCAGATGCCATCAAAACCATTTCAGAAAAAGGAAATCAGCTGATGCTTGAATCTGGTCCGGGAAACGTGCTTACAACCCTTATCCGGCACCAGGGTATTAAAAAGAATTTGCCTGCTGTGGCCAGCCTGGATGGGGAAGGAGGCAAATCAGATATGCATTCAATCATGAAAGCCCTTGGGAAAATATGGATGTACGGAACAGAACCTGACTGGAACGAATTTTATAAGGGGCGGGAAGGGAAAAGAATTCAACTACCTGCCTACGCGTTCGACAGGATCCGCTGCTGGGTTGATCCGGTACAGCTACATCCGGACCGGATTCTTCCGTCCAATCGTGCTGAACCCAATACGAATCTGTTTACAGATCCGGCGCCTGAAAATATGACTGCTCAGAAAAACTTGGGGAGAAAACCTGTTCTGATCGGGAGGCTGAGGAATATTTTCGAAAGAGCGTCGGGAATCGAAATGGACTCCGTGTCATCGGAAACAAGTTTTGTTGAAATCGGATTTGATTCATTGTTGCTGACACAGGTGGCCCTGAATTGTAAAAAGGAATTCGGCTTGCCAGTAAGTTTCAGACAATTGAATGAAACCTGTACCAGTCTGGATCAGCTTGCCGAATACCTGGATGCAAACCTGCCTGAAGATAAATTACCGGAAGAACAAAAACCGGAACAAAGCGGCGACCCTTCCTCCATCGAACATTTATCCAGGCAAATCGAACTACTCGCCCAACAAGTCTCGCTGCTACAACAGGGGAAAGGCAGTCAACTATCATCCGTCATCGGTCAACCGCCAACGGCCAACAGCCAACGGCCAACGGCCAACGATCTTAATGATGAAGAAAAGTATGAAATACAAAAGCCCTTTGGCGCCACAGCGAGAATAGAAAAACAAACCTCAGCATTAAGCCAAAAACAGCAGGCTTTTCTGGATGAACTCATTATACGCTATAATAACAAAACCCGCCTCAGCAAGGCCTATGCACAGGAACACCGGTCCTTTATGGCAGACCCGCGCGTGGTTTCCGGCTTTAAGCCGCTCACCAAAGAAATAGTTTATTCCATTGTTGTGAATAAATCAAAGGGTAGCCGTTTATGGGACCTTGATGGAAATGAATATGTTGATGCACTGAATGGATTCGGTTCCAACTTCCTCGGATATCAACCGGATTCCGTCACAAAAGCCTTACACCAGCAGATCGAAAACGGATATGAACTGGGTCCCCAGCATGAACTGGCTGGAAAAGTTTGTAAGCTCATCTGTGAATTTACCGGTTTTGACAGGGCCGCTCTTTGCAATACAGGTTCTGAAGCAGTCCTGGGTGCGATGCGCATAGCCAGGACCGTTACAGGACGTTCCACCATCGTCGCATTTTCGGGATCTTATCATGGTATTGTGGATGAAGTAATTGTCAGGGGAACAAAAGACAGGAAATCTTTTCCCGCAGCTCCGGGCATCATGCCGGAAGCAGTTCAGAATATGCTGATCCTGGATTATGGTACAGAGGAAACCCTCAGGATCATAAAGGAAAGAGCCCATGAACTGGCTGCCGTTCTTGTTGAACCGGTACAAAGCCGGAGACCGGAATTTCAGCCAGTTGAATTCCTGAAAGCGCTAAGAAAAATAACAGCTGCGTCCGGAACGGCGCTGATCTTTGATGAAGTGATTACGGGATTCAGGGTACATCCCGGCGGAACCCAGGCGATGTTTGATATCAAAGCGGACCTTGGAACCTATGGAAAAGTAGTCGCCGGCGGACTACCGGTAGGGGTGATCGCGGGAAAAAAATTATTTATGGACGCGTTGGACGGCGGATTTTGGGAATATGGAAATGCATCCATTCCGGAATCCGGTGTCACTTATTTTGCCGGAACCTTCGTGCGTCATCCTTTAGCACTCGCTGCCTCCCTGGCAAGCCTGGAATACATGAAAGCGATGGGGCCGGACTTACAGGCATCAATAAACGAAAAGACCAGAGGACTGGCCGATGCCATGAATTTAATCTGTTCAAAAAAGGGGCTGCCCATATTTATCGCACAATTCGGTTCACTCTGGAAAATAAAATTCAAAGAAGAAATCCCATATAGCGAACTGTTGTTTACGCTCATGCGTGAAAAAGGAATTCATATCTGGGAAGGATTTCCCTGTTTCCTAACCGAAGCCCACGATGCAGCAGATATTAAGGCCATCTTCGAAAAATTTGAAGAATCGGTCAATGAGTTACTGGAGGCGGGATTTCTAACGGCCTCAGAAGCATTTCATTTCATACCGGCCATTGAACCCCAGCTCGAAATCTGGGTATCCTGTCTTCTGGGTGGAGCAGATGCCAGCAGGTCATACAATGAATCAGTGAGTCTTCGATTGTCGGGTTTGCTGGATCTTCCGGCCATGAAAAAAGCTCTAAAGGAAATCACGAACCGGCATGAGGCGCTCCGGTCAACATTCAGCGAAGACGGACGGCAGATTTGCATTTACCGGGACATTCCATTGAATCTGCGATTCGAAGATCTGTCCCCCCAGTCCTTGCAGGACCAGGAAGAATTTATTTCGGCATTCACCAGACAAAATGCGCTGGAAATCTTCGATCTTATGAAAGGTCCTTTATTCAGAACCGGGCTTTTTAAATTGAGTGAAGAAGAATTTTATTTAACCCTGACGGCGCATCATATCATTTGCGATGGATGGTCTCTCGGTATCATCCTGCAGGACCTGGGGAAATATTATGCAGCTTTCAGCAAAAATATCCAGCCGGATTTAAAACCCGCGCCTTCCTTAAGCGATTATTCTGCCTCACAGAAAAACTTTTCTGAATCGGAAGAATACAAAAGCATTGAACAATATTGGACAGACCAGTACAGGAACTCGATACCGGTCCTGGATTTACCGACAGATTTCCCCAGACCACAGGAGCGGAGTTATAAAAGTCGCCGTCTGGATTTTCCGGTTGAACCGGAATTGGTTTCTTCCATAAAAAAAATGGGTGCCCAATCAGGCTGTACCCTGGTCACCACACTGATGGCCGCTTTTGAAGTTTTTCTTTACCGCTTAAGCGGCCAGTCGGAAATTATATTAGGTATACCGGCTGCGGGACAATCATCCAGCGGACTCTATGGACTGGTAGGCCACTGTGTAAACCTTCTTCCGGTAAGGAGTCATATAGATGGAAAGCTTCTTTTTTCGGAATACCTCAAACTAAGAAAATCGCAGGTATTGAATGACTACGACCACCAGCAGATCAGTTTTGGAAAATTATTACAAAGGCTGAACATTGCCCGGGATCGTTCCCGCATACCGCTGGTACCTGTCACATTTAACGTTGAGATGGGATTGGATGACGGTGTTGAATTTCCCGGATTGCAATATGAATTGGTTTATAACCCCAGAGAATATGAAAACTTTGAGATTTCCCTGAACGTCGGAGGATCTGTTGAAAACATGGACATGCAATGGTCCTATAACAGCCAACTCTTCAAACCAACTTCCATCCGTTACATGATGAAGTCATTTGAAAACCTTCTGCGACTTGTTGCTGCGGAGCCAGGAATACGGATCATAGATCTGCCGGTACCGGATTTGCAGCAGTCCCCCATTGAAGAAAACTCATCCCTATACCCGAAGGATAAATCCATCGCCATATTATTCAGTGAGCAGGCGCGGAAAACGCCATTCAGAAAGGCGCTTTCATTTGGAAATATAACACTGACTTACAGGCAGCTGGAAGAAAAATCAAACCAGTTGGCGAATTATCTGAAATCAAAGGGTGTGAAAAAGAATGAGCTGGTCCCGGTCTGTTTCGAAAGATCCATGGATCTGATCATTTCCATTCTTGCCATATTAAAATCCGGAGGCGCTTACCTGCCGTTGGATCCGGATTATCCGGCAGACCGAATTCAGTTTATGTTAAGGGAAGCTGATGCAAGGATGATTCTTTGTACCCGTGCAAAACTGGATACTCTTGGCAATCCGGAAAACCGGTTGATTATTTTGCTTGATGAAGAATGGGATCAGATCAGTCGCGAACCGGTGACAGCACCTTCCGTCCTGATCAGTGGCAGGGACCTGGCATATATCATGTATACTTCCGGTTCAACAGGAATACCGAAGGGTGTTATGATTGAAAACCGTAACGTCGTGAGCCTGGTTCGTGGTACCGGTTACGTGAACCTGTCGGTGAAAAATGTATTGTTGAGTACGGGTTCTGCTTCCTTTGATGCAAGCAGTTTTGAATACTGGTCTATGTTATTGAACGGAGGCGAACTGGTTTTATGCGGGGAGGAAATACTCCTCAATAGTGAGCTTTTAAAACAGGAGATCAGGAAGAGAAAAGTGAATATGATGTGGTTCACTTCCGGATTACTGAATCAGTGGGTTGAAATTGATTTGACTGTTTTCGATGGATTGAGGACAGTGATAACAGGCGGAGAAAAATTATCTGAAAAACATATTGAAAAATTAAGGAACCGTTATCCTTCAATGGAACTGATCAACGGGTATGGACCGACGGAGAATACAACTTTCTCACTGACCTATCCGATCAAAGAGCGTGAGATTACAAAATCCATTCCGATCGGCCTTCCATTAAATAACCGTACAGCTTATATATTGAATCATCAGTTGCAGCTTGTGGGGGTAGGAGTTATCGGCGAACTATTCGTTGGCGGCGCGGGTGTGGGAAGAGGATATCTAAACCGGCCTGATCTGACAAACGAAAAATTCCTTCCTGATCCTTTTAGTAAAGAACCGGGTGCTAAAATGTACCGGACGGGTGACCTATCCAGACTTTTACCCGATGGAAATTTTGAATTCCACGGCCGTCTGGATGATCAGGTAAAAATCCGGGGGTTTCGTATTGAACCCGCAGAAATAGAGTCCGCATTTCAGCAGTTCCCGGGAATACAGCAGGCTGCGGTTATTATGCGGGAAGAAATTTCATCTGAAAAAAAACTGATCGCTTATATCGTGGCACAGGGGGAATTCAATAAAGAGGAATTAACAGGTTTTCTTCAGACGAAACTGCCGGCCTATATGGTTCCAAGGGTTATCATTCCCCTAAACCGGTTGCCGCTGACTCCCAATGGAAAACTGGACAAGAAATCCCTGCCGGATCCCGATCTTCTTCCGGAATCGGGGAACCGGAAAATTAAAGCTGCGGAAACGGATTCGCAGAAAATGCTGGCTGCAATCTGGAAGGATGCACTTCACCTGCAGCAGATCAGCATGGATGATAATTTTTTTGAACTCGGCGGTCATTCCCTGATTGCTGTTCGCGTAATGAAAATCATAGAAGAAAAATCCAAACACCGATTGCCGATCACAGCTTTATTTGAAGCGCCAACAATTGAAAAACTGAGTTTATTGATTGAACAGGATGAAAAAAAAGATTCCTGGAAATCATTGGTTCCTATAAAACCGGCGGGAAATAAGCCCCCATTATATATAGTACACGGTTCCGGGCTTACTGTTTTGATTTTCCATGCATTGGCCATGGGCCTGGATCCTGACCAGCCCGTATTTGGTTTGCAGGCCCGGGGTCTCAACGGGATTGACGAACCTTTTGATAATATGCAGGATATTGCCGCATATTATGTGAATGAAATCCTGGAACAAAATCCGCAGGGACCTTATAACCTGGCCGGATATTCATTTGGCGGTATCGTTGCTTTTGAAATGGCGAGACAATTAAAAGCCAGAGGGGGAGATGTGAACATGCTCGCTATTTTTGATACCAATGCGGATAATTCGGCAAATTTCGACGACTGGTCCCGCAGGATGAGCAGGAAGTTTAAAAGGCAGTTGCCTAAATTCAGGTTTATTCTCCGTTCATTCAGAAAATACCCGGCTGAAACGCTGGCCTATCAGTTTAATTTTTTGAAAAATAAGTTAACTCATCTGCTGGCTGACTTCCGGGTCATTAAAAAAATTCCCGAAGAGGAAGAATTGCTTGATTATGCCGATAAGATCAACCGGAAACATTATCTCGCGTTTGAAAAATATAAACTGGAACCCTATAACGGAACCATTGATCTGTTCCGCGTGAAAAACAGGATGTATTTCCTGGATGATCCTGTTTACCTGGGATGGAAACCATTTGCCCTGCAGGGTTTGAATATCCACGAAATTTCCGGGGACCATAAAACCTTTCTGCTGGCTCCCAATGTGGAGGAGCTTTCCAAAATGCTGGGCGAAATTATGAATGAGCGGAACAGCGCAAAGGAAGTAAAGAAAGATTTCAAAGATCCATCTTCGGTGTTGAAGGCGATATAGCCCATCCAACATATACCGTTTACCAAATTGAATAATTCAACAGTAATACATTTTGATCAACCTGGCGTTTCCAACTGGAAATTGGGGAATGATATCCATATCTGGAAGTTTCCAGCCGTTGATGTTGGTTCCTCACTTCTGACAACTGCTGAAAAAGAGATTGCAGGACGCTTTCGTTTTACAGGGGACATGAACCGTTTTGCGGTTGGAAGGCATGCCCTTCGTTTACTCCTTTCGAAATATCTTTCCATAGGACCCGGGGAGATTTCCATTATTGCACAAAAGGGTCAGAAACCGTTTATCAGCAGTCCTTCGAGCAAGATACATTTCAATATCAGTCATTCAGGCGACTGGGTCTTGATTGCTTTTGCGAACGGGGGTTTGGGAATAGATATTGAAAAGATAAACTTGGATTTTGAATATAGTGAAATACTGGACGAACATTTCAGCGAAGCTGAAATAGCTTTTATATCTGACAATGACAATCCGGTTTCGTCGTTTTATTTTTTATGGACTCGCAAAGAAGCAATGACAAAAGCCAGAGGCAGGGGATTGGGGGAAAATCTAAAAATGGTAAATGTGTTGGATGATATTTTAGATCTTAACAAAAAAACATGGAAACTGGTAAGCTTCCAAATCCCGGAATATTATCACGCTGCCCTTGCATACCCGGCCGAATTGGAAAGCCCTGTTTATTTTGATGGCGCCAGTCTGCTTTGAAAATTCAGAATTTATACTCAAAATAATCGGCACATTGGCACATTGGCACATTGGCACATTGGTACATTTAAAACGAAGGCATGGCCTTCGTTTTAAATGTTTCCCTTTTTCAATTCATTGACGGCAAAATCTGCTGCCCGTGCGGTCAGGGCCATATAGGTAAGTGAAGGATTCTGACAGGCACTGGATACCATGCAGGCACCATCGGTTACAAATACATTGGGTGCATCCCAGACCTGGTTATGCGCATTCAGCACAGATGTTTTTGCGTCCCTGCCCATCCGGGCGCTTCCCATTTCATGCACACCCTGACCGATCGCGTAGTCTTTATCCCAGGTAGTAATATTTTTAATGCCAGCTGCTTCAAACATCGCGACCAGCTCTGTAATAATATCTTTGCGCATATTCATTTCATTCTCCTTAAGACCTGCATCCATCGTCAGAACCGGCAGCCCCCACTTATCTTTCACTTCTTTATTTAAACTGATTTGATTATCATGATAGGGCAGGATCTCTCCAAATCCGGTGGCGCCGATCGCCCAGCTGCCAGGTTCTGTGAGTGTCTCTTTAAAATCTGCTCCGATATTTAGTTCCGCAACGTCCCTGCTCCAGCCCTGCCTGCTGGCACTGCCCTGATAACCATATCCCCGTAAAAAATTTCGTTTGTCGCCAAACAGATTCGCAAAGCGCGGGATATAAAAGCCATTCGCCCTTCTGCCAAAATAATATTTGTCCTCAAACCCATCCACAGTACCCTGCGCACCTAACATGTAATGATGGTCCATGATATTATGTCCAAGTTCTCCGCTGCTGCTGCCAAGGCCTTCGGGCCAAACGTCCGTTGCCGTATTCATGAGCACCCAGGCGCTGTTCAAAGCGGATGCGTTTAAGAAAATAATTTTTGAATTGTATTCATAAGTTTTATTCGTTTCCGAATCCAGCACTTCCACGCCAATCGCTTTTTTGGAATTTTTATCGTACAGTAATTTTGTGACTATGGAGTAAGGCCTGACGGTTAATTTTCCAGTCGCCATTGCTGCAGGCAAAGTGGAGGACTGCGTACTGAAATAACCACCGAAAGGACACCCTTCCCAACACCTGTTCCGAAACTGGCATTTTGTTCTGCCGGGTATGGCTTCCGTCAGGTTCGCGACACGACCGATGAACATATGCCGCTGACCTTTATAAAATGATTTTATTCTTTCCGCCACGTCTTTTTCAACGCAGTTCAGATCCATCGGCGGAAGGAACATGCCATCCGGTAGCTGGGCCAGCCCTTCTTTTGAACCACTGATCCCTGCAAAAGTTTCAACATAGTCATACCAATGCGCCAGGTCCTTATAACGGATCGGCCAGTCAATAGCAATACCTTCTTTCAGATTGGCTTCGAAATCAAAATCACTCCATCGATAACTTTGTCTGCCCCAGAGAATGGAACGTCCTCCCATCTGGTAGCTTCTCCACCAGGTGAACGGTCTTTTTTCTACATATGGATTTTCCAATTCATTTGCCCAGTAACCCATAATGGCTTCCTGAGCTGCGGTCCCATACATGGCCCAATCTCTTGATATCACGGGGTTATCCGCTTTTTGTTTTTGTGTAGCTGCACCGCGGTGCGGAAAATCCCAGGGACGGTAATTTGCTGTTTTATATCCGGTGATATGATCCAGCTTGGGTCCCCGTTCCAGCATCAGAACACGCAACCCCTTCTCTGTTAACTCTTTTGCCGCCCATCCCCCGCTGATACCTGACCCGATAACAATGGCATCATAATCATGCTGCGCCGCTGCTTTATTATTAATGTGTATTGAATCGCCGGGCATGTTTTTATTTTATTAAGTGAAGTATTCAATATCTAATGAAGTATACAATCGTTTTATTACAGGCTGCTCAGTGTTGTAAAACATTCTGCTTGTAATATAAATATAGCCTTCCCCCTGCTCACGGTCACGGGCGATCCTTCCCGCATCGACAGTTTTTTACCAGTTGATACAATTTTAAACGACCGGATACCGGCAGGAATTCCATTGATAACAACTTTTCTTTCAGCGCCATTGTTCACGATATGCAGCAGATATTTTCCGGACTCACTGCTGCCTAATGCCGAACAACTCACAGTGGATGCGTTGCATTTCACAGGTAGATAATACAATCCTTCCGGCGTGGACGCAAGCTGTTTGAGATTCCAGAATCTTTGTGTTGGTTCCAGCGGACCCTCCTTTCCAGATATCCCGCCGCCTGTAAGTGGTGAATAGTCGGATGTCAGCTGCCACTGCAGGATGCACAACGGCTGGCAAATGGCCATCAGCCGGATATAGAGATTGATTTCCTCCATCGCATAAGTCTGTTCCTGAAATATAGCGGGATAGCCCCAGGCAGCGGCATCAATACTTCCTTCTCCGACAATCAGCGGAAGATTAATTTGCTGTGAGGCATCAGTCCAGTGTATCAGGGTTTCAGTGTCCCATCCTCTCCAGGAATGAAAGGAGATGGCCCCGATATAAGGATGCGTAGCCGTATCATGCAATGCAGGATCGATAAAGGTATATGTCGTCGCATCAGAATTATCTCCCAAAAGTATTTTCGTTTTCAGTCCGCGTGAAAGAAAATATTTTCCCAATCCTTTGATGAGGTCAGCATGCTGCGCTCCTGTTTGACGAATATAGATGCCAAGGTCGGATTCATTAAAAGAAAACCATTTCACCTGTACACCATACTGATCATTCAGGCACTGAATATAATCAGCGATGGATTTATAGATGGCTGATGCGCTATCAGGATTCAAAGGGTTACCCCAGATTCCGTCTGTACGGGGTGCAAAAGTAGGTTTACCGATTATCGCCCAGTCGGGGGCCGACCAGTCGGTTAGAATAACCGGGATGTTCTGTTGTTGTAGCTTTTGTGCCATCTCCATGGCCCTTTGCACATGGGCATCGGTTTTTCCTCCCTTAGCCAGCGCAAGAGGATCCATATTTTTTCCCGGCTGCCAAAAGCGCCAGGGTATTTCAACACGACCCCAGGCAACCCGCAAATTCTTTAAACAATAATCTATCACGCCCGGATCTGTTTTGAGATTCTGAATCCGGAAGTTTCCGCCGAGACCGGCGAACGATCTTCCGGGATGCGTGGCATTAAGTGTGAGCAGAATATCCTTTTTATCTATCACCCCCACCGCTCGGATAGTAAATATTCTTTCTTCCTTATCACCGGTATGTAAACTTCCTGATTGCAGCGGAAAATAAATGTCAATCGTCGGTTCTTTATATTTTGTTTCCTGTCGCAGGAACACGTTTTCCTTTTTCTTGCACTCAATCACTATTTCCCGGTTACCGGTCTTAATATCCAGCCGGTACGCAGAAATCTTCAACAATCCGCCCGAACTATCAGCTTTCCATGCGGCAATCTTCGTTGCTTTCTCCCTATCAAATTGAATCGTACCCCTGCCATAATCCTTTACAGG